>VFSW01001410.1_pt1 | contig 36708 bp, 34 predicted proteins | sample 5358111 | NCBI WGS metagenome assembly VFSW01 (sample SAMN11554181, study PRJNA540505) | mine drainage metagenome | isolation source: sediment from site ElyBrook_90M | place: USA: Ely Copper Mine, Vershire, VT | collected 2017 | reverse complement strand
CCACTTCTGGGTGGGCAGGCCAAGGCCATGGTGGTGACTTCAAGCCGTTTGGAAGCCGTGCGCTGGCAAAAGGCGATTCAGAAATACATCCAGAGCAAGGGTTACAAGATCAATACCCTCGTGGCCTTTTCTGGCGAGGTAATTGATCCGGAAACCAGCCCCGATCCTATGACCGAGACCAGTAAAACTCTCAATCCAATGCTGGCCGGGAAAAGCATCCGAGAAGCCTTCCAGGGCAAAAATGGACAGCGTGGTGACTATGCGGTACTGCTGGTGGCCAACAAATTCCAGACCGGATTTGACGAGCCACTTCTGTGCGGCATGTATGTCAACAAACGCTTGGATGGGGTTCAGGCCGTCCAAACGCTATCTCGTCTTAATCGCGCCTATCCGGGTAAAGACGCCACCTATGTAGTCGATTTCGTTAATGATCCAGACGACATTCTCAATGCGTTCAAGCCGTACTACGAAACTGCCGAACTGGAAGGCGTAACCGACCCCTATATCATTTATGAATTGCGTGCCAAGCTGGATGCCTTGGGGCTCTATGACGACAATGAAGTGAATGCAGCGGCCAGGATTGTTGTTCTTGGCGGACGGCAATCGGAATTGGATGCGGTACTGATTCCAATTTCAAACCGGCTGTTATCCCGCTTCAACAAAGCCAAGGCGACTTTTAAGGCTAATGAACCGGATTCTGAAGTCGCAAAGGCTGCCAAAGATGAGATGGACGCCTTACAACTCTTCAAGCGGGACATCGGAACCTATGTTCGGCTGTATGGCTTTCTGTGCCAGGTTTTTGATTACGGGAATACCGACATTGAAAAACGTTCGATTTTTTTCAAGTTGCTACAACGCCTGCTGACTTTTGATCGTGAGATTGAGACGGTTGATCTTTCGGCCTTGGCACTCACGCATTACACCCTCAAGGATATGGGCAAAAAAGACCTGTTTATAGGTGTCAGCGAGCCCATCAAACCAACCGGCGAAGCAGGAAGCGGCCAGGTGCAGGATAAGCATCAGGAATCCTTGGATGCCATCATCGCCCAGGTTAATGACCTGTTTTCGGGTGAACTGAACTCCGGAGACAAATTGGTGTATGTCAATAATGTCATCAAAGGAAAGTTATTGGAGTGTGAAGTTCTGATTCAGCAAGCAGTCAATAACACAAAGCAGCAGTTCTCAAACTCGCCTGATTTGGATGGTCAAATCGTGAATGCCATAATGGATGCGCTCTCGTCTTTTACAGACATGAGTAAACAGGCGCTTGAATCGGCCAAGATTAGGCTGGAGTTGAAGGAGATTTTGTTGGGGCCAATGGGGTTGTATGAAGAATTGGTGAAGAAGGGAAATGAAAAGAATTAGGACGCCAACATGCCCCTTTTTTGACGAGAAGAATCAACCAAAAACCATGTTTACTCAATGAAGGCCCAAGATATTCTGGCACTCCCAGGTCTTTTAGCGATAAACGTGGAAGACTTCGGTGATCATTACCGTATTGTGGCGGAGGGTGGCGTCATTCCCACAGCGTGCCCCTCATGCGCTTCCGCTCTCTACCGTCACGGCTCGCAACCCCAGTCCTACATGGATACCCCCATGCACGGCAAGCGTGTATTGATCAAGATTGACCGCAAACGCTATCGGTGCAAGTCTTGTGGAAAGACCTTGTTTGAACCTCTGAAACCCTTTGATGACAAGCGGTTGATGACACAACGCTTGGTTGCCCATATCGAGACCCACAGCACCAGCAAGACCTTTGCCGACATCTCCCGTGAAGTGGGGGTAGATGCCAAGACCATTCGGCATATTTTCGACGACTATGTTTCCCGTCTCAAGAGAACGGTGATATTCCAAACCCCGGAGATCATGGGGATTGATGAACTCAAGATCATTGGTCAGTACCGGGCCATGATTACCAATGTAGGGAAACTATCCTTGTTCGATATGCTTCCCACACGCAATAAGGCTGACGTAGTGGCTTATCTGAAAGCCCTGCCTGACAAAGATAATGTCAAGCTTGTCACAATGGATATGTGGAACCCATACCGCCAAGCGGTTCAGGTCGTGTTGCCAGAGCGCCCCATTGTAGCCGACAGATTCCATGTTGTCCGCATGGCCAATAACGCTATGGAAGCCGTCAGGAAGGCCGTCAGGAAGGAATTGACGACACATCGCAGGCTGAAACTCAAAGATGACAGATTCGTTTTGCTGTCCAGGCTCCCGAACCTGAATTCCATCGATCAGGAAAAGCTGAAGGAGTGGTCAAACCTGTTTCCCGTACTTGGGGCTGCATACCGCGCCAAGGAAGAATTCCACGATCTGTATAATCTTCAGTGTCGGGCAGACGCAGAGCAGGCCGCTAAAGGATGGATACAGAACCTTGATCCAGACATCGAATGGGCCTTCAAAGACCTCAAAACCGCCCTGGGAAACTGGTGGGTGGAAATCTTCAACCATTACGAATATCCTATTAGCAACGGCTACACCGAAAGCATTAACAACATTGCCAAGGGGATGAATCGTATGGGACGCGGATATAGTTTTGAGGTGATACGAGCGAGACTCCTGTATGACAAAACTGCTAGGGCAAAAACCACGCACATTGTTCGCAGGAAGAACAAGTGCAGTCCCGAGCAACCCCCAAACAATTTTTCCTTTTTTTCTGGATTGCTGGAGCCCGCAGATCAGACGGATACCAAGGTCATTGAGTACGGCCCCCATCTTCCAACATTGGCACGGCTTCTGGAAGAAGGTTACTTCGCCTGAAGTTTCAACAAAATGGCCGCGTCAATGATGAATGGATTTACTGTTTTTCAACAGTGGATTCCGGATACCCAGAAAAAAGAGCGTTGAAAGCCTCTCTTTGTCGAGGCGTGATCTGATAAAATGAAAGTTTTAAGCTGGGCTTTTTTTGATTAACTTGTATACAAATAAGGGTAATCCATGAAAATTCATGAGTACCAAGCAAAAGAAATACTTCGCCAATACGGTGTTCCCACTCCTCGTGGTATTCCTTGTTTTAGTGTTGATGAGGCTGTTTTAGCTGGGCAAACCTTGGCTTCTCCCGTGGTGGTGGTCAAGGCACAAATTCATGCAGGGGGGAGAGGAAAGGGAGGGGGCGTAAAAGTTGCCAAGACGCCAACAGAGCTGCATACCTATGCTGAACAGATTTTTGGTATGAATTTAGTTACCCATCAAACTGATTCCCATGGGCAAAAGGTGCGTCGTCTCCTTATTGAAGAAGGGGCGGATATCAAAAAAGAGCTGTATGTCGGTATGGTGGTAGATCGCCAGTCTCAGCGCGTAGCGTTGATGGCCAGTCCTGAAGGGGGGATGGACATTGAAGAGGTTGCCGCACGTAACCCTGAAAAAATCATGACCATTTTTATTGATCCGGTCGAGGGTTTAACCTTGGATCAGTGTCTTGCGGTATCTAAATTTATTGGTATTGAGAGTGACCTATGGTCGCAATCAGCCCAACTGCTTCAAGGTCTCTATCAAGCGTTTGACGAAAAAGATGCCAGTTTAGCGGAAATTAACCCCGTGGTAGTCACAGGAGATAAACGGGTGTTGGCCCTGGATGCCAAAATGAATTTTGATAGTAATGCGCTCTATCGTCATCCTGAAATTGTAGGGCTTCGTGATCTTGATGAAGAGGATCCCAGTGAGATTGAGGCTTCTCGTTTTGATCTCTCCTATATTTCGCTTGATGGCAACATAGGATGCCTCGTCAATGGGGCAGGGCTCGCCATGGCCACCATGGATATAGTTAAGCTCTATGGGGGCAGTCCAGCCAACTTTCTTGATGTAGGTGGAGGGGCTACTACAGAAAAAGTTACCGAAGCCTTTAAATTAATGCTTAAAAACCCACATCTTGAGGCCATTTTGGTCAATATTTTTGGCGGCATTATGAAATGTGATGTGATTGCCACCGGTGTTGTTGAGGCGGCTAAGCAAGTGCATCTGTCTGTTCCCTTGGTGGTGCGTCTTGAGGGGACCAATGTGGAGTTAGGTAAGCAAATATTGGCCCAATCTGGATTACCCATTATTTCTGCAAACAATATGGCTGAAGCTGCTCAAAAAGTAGTTGACGCCGCAAGAGGTTGATATGTCAATACTGATCGATCGTAATACGCGTGTGCTCACCCAAGGCATTACTGGTAAAACAGGCATGTTCCACACCAAGATGTGTCAAGAGTACGCCTTCGGAAGAGAGTGTTTTGTGGCCGGAGTGACCCCTAAAAAAGGTGGCCAATTTTATGAAGCAATTCCTATTTTCGAGACAGTGAAAGAAGCTAAGGAGCAGACCGGAGCCACGGTATCAGTCATTTACGTGCCGCCTCCCTTTGCCGCTGCAGCCATTGATGAGGCAGTGGAAGCGCAGATGGATTTGGTGATTTGTATCACTGAGGGAATCCCGGTGCGTGACATGATTCGTACTCGTTATAATATGCAAGGTAAGAAAACCATCTTAATTGGTCCCAATTGCCCAGGGTTGATTACGCCAGAGGAAATCAAGATTGGTATTATGCCAGGGCATATTCATAAAAAAGGTCCCATTGGTGTTGTATCTCGTTCAGGAACGCTGACCTACGAGGCAGTGGGACAATTACGTGAATTAGGTTTAGGTCAATCCTCCTGCGTGGGCATTGGTGGTGATCCTGTGAATGGGATGAAGCATATTGATGTCATGAAACTCTTTAATGATGATCCCGCCACTGAAGCAGTGATTATGGTGGGGGAGATTGGTGGAGAGGATGAAGAATCCTGTGCCAGATGGATTAAGGACAACATGACGAAGCCTGTGGTTGGTTTTATTGCCGGGGTTACAGCTCCCCCAGGCAAACGCATGGGTCATGCCGGAGCGATTATATCGGGCGGACATGGGACGGCTCAGGAGAAGCTTTCTGTGATGGAAGAGTGTGGTATTAAAGTTACCCGTAACCCTGCTGAAATGGGGAAAACCCTGAAGTCTGTAATTAAATAGCGTGATTTGATTTACGCGGACAATTCTCACGAATGCAGTCCGCGTAAAGATGAAGGGAATGATCATGAATAACGAAGCCACGATCCTTGGCGACTTTGTTTTGTCTTTTTTCAATTTCAGGATCGTGAAATTCCTCCACGTGCCCGCATTGCATGCAGACTAAATGGTCATGATGTTCACCCCCATTGAGCTCATATACGGCGCGATTGCCTTCAAAATGGTGACGTACCAATAGACCTGCCTGTTCAAATTGAGTTAATACGCGATAGACTGTGGCTAAACCTATTTCCATGCCCTCTTGCAATAAACGGCGATAGATTTCTTCAGCACTCATATGGCGAACTTCTGAGTGTTCAAATAAGCTTAATATCTTGAGTCGCGGCAATGTAGCCTTAAGACCAATATCTTTTAAATTATGTGGATCACTCATGAGTCGTGTTTTAGTATCAAGATAAGGTATTATAGGCAAATTCTTGTCAATCTGTGGGTTATAGTTGAGGTTAAATTGCCTGTGGTTAAAATAAAGTGGATTAAAAATTGTTATTTACTGTGCTGGCTGTTGCTCTCTGCCTGTAGTTTACATCCCTATAAAATGGGTATACAGCAGGGCACGGCCATTAATACCAATATGGTGGAGAAGTTAAAATCTGGCATGACCAGAAATGAGGTCAGTCTCGTCTTAGGGACTCCCCTGTTGGCAGACCCTTTTCATGCCAATCAGTGGGACTATGTTTTTTATACCCGCGACAAGGGATTATTGAGTAAGCCCTATCATTTAACTGTTTACTTTAAGCATGATCGGCTGGACCACTTTATTAATGATTACCCCCCTGAAAAAGCGGTGGAATATCAAGATGCGGAGATTGTGAAATGAGTATTCGGGTAGCTATTGCCGGCAGTACTGGCAGAATGGGTAGGGTGTTGATTGATGAAGTATTAACTGATGCTTCCTTAACATTAAGCGCTGCTCTTGAGCGCCCGGAGCATATCTTAATTGGCCGCGATCCTGGGGATTGGTCCGGTGTGAGTACTACGATTCAAATTAGTGCAGCGAGCCGCAAGAGTTTAGAATCCACTCAAGTGCTCATTGATTTTACCCGCCCTAAAGCAACCTTGCGGCATCTAGAGTTATGCCGGGATTTAAACATCCCTATGGTCATTGGTACCACGGGTTTTAGTCCTGATGAGCGTGAAACTATTTTTAAGGCATCAGAGACTATAGCGATTATGATGGCGCCTAATATGAGTGTAGGGGTTAACGTAACGCTATCTTTACTGGATTTGGCGGCGCGCCTATTAACCGAGGGTTTTGATGTGGAAATTACCGAGGCCCATCATCGTCATAAAGTAGATGCTCCTTCAGGAACCGCTTTGCGATTGGGTGAGGTGGTCGCTCATGCGCGTGGGGTCAAACTCGCGGATGTCGCCTTGTATGGTCGCGAAGGGATAATGGGTGAGCGTCACCCCGACACTATTGGTTTTGCAACCTTGCGCGGTGGTGATGTGGTGGGCGATCACACGGTCTCTTTTTTAGGGGATGGGGAGAGAGTAGAGATTACTCATAAAGCCAGTGGTCGGGATACCTTTGCTAAGGGAGCAATCAAGGCGGCGAAGTTTTTACAGGGGAAAAATGCTGGATTGTATGACATGGAAGATGTGTTAGGTTTAAAGCCCTTGCATCACCTACTCAGTGAGTTTAAGGGGCGTGATAAGTAATTGTTTGAACTCTCATAGCCCATAGGACAAAAAGCTTTAGTATGGACTGCCCGTTTCGTTACTAACTGTCCTTGAAAGATAATTAAAACCGGACAAATCATTGGCTATCAAACCCGGATAAAAGCACTTGTTCTCTACACTCCCCCCACATCATCTTGATTTGATTGACCTAATCTGGTAGAATTTTAACAATCGGAAACGGGAAGACGTGAACTAAAACGTCCTTCCCGTTTTTCATATCTAATCCCGTCTGGAGTTCATTGTCATGGTCTTGGATAGATCAAATAATATGACTGTGCCTGCTGTTTTAGTATTAGCAGATGGGTCGGTATTTCGTGGTGTGTCCATTGGTGCGGAAGGTGCTAGTGTAGGTGAGGTGGTGTTTAATACTGCCATGACAGGTTACCAGGAAGTTTTGACTGACCCCTCTTACGCTAAGCAAATGGTGACCTTAACCTATCCCCATATTGGTAATGTAGGGGTGAATGATGAGGATGCAGAATCCACCAGGGTATGGGCAGCTGGCTTAATTATTCGCGATCTACCTCGTTTATTGTCCAGCTTTAGAGCACAACAGTCATTGCCTGATTTCTTAAAAAATCAACATGTGGTAGCAATTGCTGGCGTGGATACACGTAAACTGACTCGCCTACTGAGAGAAAAAGGGGCTCAGTCAGGATGCTTGATGGCGGGGGATAATATAAATATTGAGGAGGCACTCCTCAAGGCGCAATCTTTTACAGGTCTTGCTGGTCTTGATTTAGCTAAGGTAGTGAGCATAAAAGAGCCCTATACATGGACCCAAAACGTGTGGCAGTTGGCAAGCCAACCTAAGCCTTTGGCCTCTGTCGCAGGGAAGTTTAAAGTGGTGGCTTACGATTTTGGCGTAAAACAAAATATCCTTCGTATGTTGGTTGAGCGCGGTTGTGAAGTAACGGTGGTGCCTGCGCAAACGTCAGCGACCCAGGCTTTGTCCTATAAGCCGGATGGTATTTTTCTGTCCAACGGTCCGGGAGACCCAGAGCCTTGTGACTACGCAATCGAAGCCATCAAAGAGTTTATTGCTCAGAAAGTTCCGTTGTTTGGTATTTGTTTGGGGCATCAACTGTTAGGCCTTGCCTCTGGCGCGAAGACCATGAAAATGAAGTTTGGTCACCATGGGGCCAACCATCCTGTGCAGGATTTAACCTCGGGTCGGGTGATGATCACTAGCCAAAACCATGGTTTTGCGGTGGATGCCACAACACTGCCTGATCATTGTCGGGTTACCCATGTGTCCTTGTTCGATCAGAGTTTGCAAGGTATTGCGCGCACCGATTGTCCCGCATTTAGTTTTCAAGGTCATCCGGAAGCCAGTCCAGGCCCTCACGAGGCTGCTTCTCTGTTTGATCATTTTATTGATTTGATGAAAGCCAACTCACCTTGAGATTGTGTTATGCCAAAAAGAACTGATATTCATTCGATTTTAATCATTGGTGCCGGCCCGATTGTGATTGGTCAGGCGTGTGAGTTTGATTACTCAGGCGCGCAGGCTTGTAAAGCTTTGCGGGAAGAGGGGTACCGGGTTGTTTTAGTGAATTCAAATCCTGCTACCATCATGACCGACCCTGAGATGGCGGATGTCACTTATATCGAGCCGATTCACTGGAAAACCATTGAAAAAATTATCGCTAAAGAAAAGCCCGATGCGCTACTGCCTACTATGGGTGGCCAGACAGCTTTAAATTGCGCTTTGGATTTAGCACGCGAGGGAGTTCTGGAGCGTTACCACGTGGAGATGATTGGTGCCCGTAAAGAGGCCATTGATAAGGCAGAGGACCGTGAAAAGTTTAAAGCGGCTATGACCCGTATTGGTTTAGCTACGCCCCGTTCCGCCATTGCGCATAGCATGGAGGAAGCTTTACAGGTTCAAGCCCTTGTGGGTTATCCGGCTATTATTCGGCCGTCCTTTACCATGGGCGGTAGCGGTGGTGGTATAGCTTACAATCATGAGGAGTTCGTGGCGATTTGTGAGCGGGGTCTTGATGCTTCACCCACCCGAGAGCTATTGGTGGAAGAGTCGGTCATCGGGTGGAAGGAATATGAAATGGAAGTTGTGCGTGACCGACAAGACAACTGCATTATTATCTGCTCCATTGAAAATTTGGACGCCATGGGTGTGCACACGGGGGACTCTATTACGGTGGCCCCTGCTCAGACCTTAACGGATAAAGAATATCAGATTATGCGGGATGCCTCTCTGGCAGTCTTAAGAGAGATTGGGGTGGAAACCGGCGGTTCTAATGTGCAGTTTGCGGTCAATCCTAAGGATGGACGAATGATCGTTATTGAGATGAATCCCCGCGTCTCACGCTCCTCTGCCTTGGCCTCAAAAGCCACCGGTTTTCCTATTGCTAAAGTGGCAGCTAAGCTTGCGGTAGGTTATACCTTAGATGAATTAAGTAACGACATTACGCAGGGAGCAACTCCGGCCTCTTTTGAGCCTGCAATTGATTATGTCGTCACTAAAATCCCTCGTTTTGCCTTTGAGAAATTTCCGCAGGCCAACGATCGACTCACAACGCAAATGAAATCTGTGGGAGAAGTGATGGCGATTGGCCGCTCTTTTCAAGAATCCTTGCAAAAAGCGCTACGCGGTTTAGAAACGGGAGCCCAAGGCTTAGATGATATGCCAGGTGAGATGGCCACCATTGAGGCTGAGATTGCGAACCCCGGTCCCTATCGCTTATGGTATGTGGGTCAGGCGATGCGCGAGGGCTTGAGTATCGAGGAAATTTATCGTCTAAGTCATATTGATCCTTGGTTCTTAGCTGAGATTGAGGATTTGATTGTTGAAGAGCAAAGAATTAAGCATGATCCTCAGGAGGCTCTTAGCCCGCTGACCCTGAAAAGATTAAAACGTAAAGGGTTTTCTGATCGTCGTATCGCATCGCTCATCAAGGGATCTGAAGAACAGGTTCGTCAAGCCCGTCACCAGCATCATATTCATCCTGTGTATAAAAGGGTGGATACCTGTGCTGCCGAATTTGCCACTGCTACCGCCTATTTATATTCTTCCTATGAGGAGGAATGTGAAGCTCATCCTAGTGAACGTAAAAAAATTATGGTACTGGGTGGAGGCCCTAACCGAATTGGCCAGGGGATCGAGTTTGATTATTGTTGTGTCCATGCGGCTCTAGCCTTACGTGAAGATGGTTATGAAACCATTATGGTGAACTGTAATCCGGAAACGGTTTCAACGGATTATGATACTTCCGATCGTCTTTATTTCGAACCCTTAACGCTTGAAGATGTATTGGAAATTGTCGCCATTGAAAAACCTGAAGGGGTTATTGTTCAGTTTGGTGGACAAACACCTTTAAAGCTTGCCAAGGGATTGGAGAGGATGGGAGTTCCTATTATTGGTACTCAACCTGACAGTATTGATCGTGCTGAAGACAGAAAACGTTTTCAGCAGTTGTTGCATGAACTAGGGTTAAAACAGCCCGATAATCGGACTGCTTTTCATCGTGAGAGCGCATTGAAGTTAGCGCAAGAATTAGGCTACCCGATTGTGGTGCGGCCCAGTTATGTACTGGGCGGTCGTGCCATGCAAATTGTGCACACTCAAGCAGACTTAGAAAAATACTTGCGTGAAGTCATTTCTGATACGGACGGAATGAACGGGGTGGCAGTGACAGAGGATTCCCCTATTTTATTAGACCGTTTTTTAAATGATGCCTTGGAAGTCGATGTGGATGCGGTCAGTGACGGCGAGAGTGTGATTATTGGGGGTATTATGGAGCACATCGAACAAGCGGGGGTTCACTCGGGTGACTCCGCCTGTTCGTTGCCACCCTTTAGTTTGAGTGAGGCTTTGCAGGATGAGTTACGTCGTCAAACTGTAGCCATGGCCAAAGCTTTGGGAGTGGTGGGATTGATGAACGTCCAATTCGCTATTCAAGGCGAGAGTGTGTATGTCTTAGAAGTTAATCCCCGTGCATCACGGACGGTTCCTTACGTGGCAAAAGCCACAGGACGTCAACTCGCTAAGATCGCTGCTCGTTGCATGGTGGGGCAGAGCTTGGCCTCACAAGGGGTGGTGAATGAAATTATTCCACCATATTACGCGGTGAAAGAAGCGGTTTTTCCTTTTATTAAATTCCCCGGCGTGGATACGATTTTAGGTCCTGAAATGAAATCCACTGGTGAAGTAATGGGTGTGGGGGTTACTTTTGCCGAAGCATTTTTAAAGTCGCAAATTGCCGCAGGAGTAAAATATCCCACCTCCGGCAAGGTGTTTTTGAGTGTTAAAAACATGGACAAAGCCAATGCGGTGGATGTGGCGAGACGCCTGTCAGCCCTTGGCTTTGTTTTGGTGGCCACCAAGGGGACTGCTCAGGCTCTTCATGGAGCAGGCATTGAGGCGATTTCAGTTAATAAGGTGGCGGAGGGTCGACCACATATTGTTGACATGATCAAAAATCGTGAGATTGATATGATTATTAATACGGTAGAAGAGCACTCTCGTGCGGTTCAAGACTCTTGGTCGATTCGAAATGCCGCTTTGCAGGGCAGAATTACTTATTACACCACCATTGCTGGCGCTAAGGCCGCTTGTTTGGGTATGGCTTTGGCGCAGACAGAGAATCTCGCTGTCTATGATTTACAAACATTACAACAATCTATAGTGAAGTAGGGAGTAACAGTATGAGCACCATTCCACTGACCGTAGTAGGGGCTGAGCGCTTAAAAGCGGAGTTGCATCGTTTAAAACATGTGGAGCGACCCAACGTCATTCAGGCTATTAGCGAAGCTCGTGCCCAGGGTGATTTGTCTGAGAATGCTGAATACGACGCAGCAAAGGAAAGACAATCATTTATAGAGGGTAGAATTATTGAGCTTGAAGCCAAACTATCTAATGCTCAAGTCATTGATCCTAAACTCTTAGATGCAGAAGGTCGCTGTGTGTTTGCCTCTACTGTGGATATTGAAGAATTATCCTCTGGTGAAAAGTTTACTTATCAGATAGTAGGAGAGGATGAAGCGGATATTAAAGAGAGCAAAGTATCCATTAGTTCTCCCATAGCACGGGCCTTAATTGGCAAGTACGCAGGTGATGTAGTTGAAGTTATCACTCCAGGAGGGGTGAAAGAATATGAAATCCTCGATGTCAGATACGTCTAAAGTGATTCCTAAGGGCCTTGTGGCACCACTCTTGAGTTCACAGCAGCGCTCATTGCTACGCGCTAGAGCACACGCTCTTAATCCGGTGATTTTATTGGGTCAGTCGGGACTCACTGAGGCGGTACTTTTAGAAACCCATCGCACCTTACTGGCTCACCCGTTGATTAAAATTAAACTTTCCAGTGATGATAAAGAGCAACGTGATCAATGGGCTTTAACCATTTGTCAGCGTCTAGGTGCTGCTTGGGTCCAGCAAGTGGGTAAAATCTTGGTTATTTACCGCCCTCTTAATGAAGCCGACGCGCACCAGTAAAGCGTGGATGCGTGAGCATGTCAACGATCCCTTTGTTAAAAAAGCAAAGCTGGAGGGATATCGCTCGCGAGCCTCCTATAAGCTCATGGAGATTGATGACCGTGATAAGTTATTGATGCCGGGTATGACGGTGGTGGATTTGGGAGCGACTCCCGGTGGTTGGTCGCAAGTGGCCAAGGAAAGATTGAAAGGTAAAGGACGCATCATAGCCATTGACATTTTACCTATGGATCCACTTGTTGGGGTGGATTTTTTACAGGGTGATTTTAATGATCCAGTGATTCGTCAAAAACTGATGGATAGCCTGCCTCAGCCTAAGGTTGACCTTGTTTTATCAGATTTAGCCCCCAATATAAGTGGTGTAGCCCTTTATGATCAGGCACGTGCAACAGAATTATGGGTTGCCGCATTGGAATTTGCTGTACAGAGTGTGAAACCAAATGGCCAGTTCTTAGTCAAAGTTTTTCATGGTATTGATTTTGAAGACTTTGTCAGGTTAATGCGCGCTGTTTTTGTGACGCTACAGACGCGTAAGCCCGCTGCGTCAAGGGATCGGTCTACGGAAGTGTATTTGTTGGGAAAAACCCTACGGGAGAATGCTCAAAGTGCTCTCGATAGGTATTTAGGGGCTGAATAATTCAGTTATTTAGTAGTACAATGGGTTAACGTGGGGATGTCCCACGGTAAATTTGCAATGTCTTGGAGGTTGCTGTCTTGAACAATATCTTCAAAAATGTGTTGGCTTGGGTTTTTGTTGGCGTCGTGCTCATGTTGCTTGTGAGCCAATTCCAGGGGCGATCAAATTCTGGAGAGGTGCTCTCCTATTCCGCATTTATTAATGAAATGAAAGCTGGTCATGTTAGCCGTGTAGTTATTGACGGCCATGCGCTGCGCGGTGAGAAAAGTGATGGTAAGTCTTTTACTACCTATACTCCCTCTGATCCATGGATGGTTAGTGATCTATTAAAGTATGGTGTCAATGTTTCCGCTAAACCGGAAGAAGAGCCTTCTTTATTCATGAACCTTCTCATGTCATGGTTCCCCATGTTGTTATTAATTGCCGTGTGGATTTTCTTCATGCGACAAATGCAAGGTGGTGGAAAAGGCGGGGCCTTTTCCTTTGGTAAAAGCCGGGCAAGAATGTTAGATGAAAACACCAACCCCGTTACTTTCGCTGATGTGGCTGGAGTAGATGAGGCCAAGGAAGAAGTGGGTGAGCTGGTCGAGTTTTTAAGAGATCCCAGTAAATTCCAAAAACTGGGTGGTCGCATACCCCGCGGTGTATTGATGGTGGGTAGTCCGGGAACGGGTAAAACTCTTTTAGCCCGAGCCATTGCTGGGGAGGCTAAAGTTCCTTTTTTCAGTATTTCTGGTTCTGATTTTGTGGAAATGTTCGTGGGTGTGGGCGCAGCACGGGTGCGTGACATGTTTGAACAAGCCAAGAAAAATGCTCCCTGTATCGTTTTTATTGATGAAATCGATGCTGTTGGTCGCCAACGGGGTGCAGGTTTGGGCGGGGGTAACGATGAGCGTGAACAAACGCTTAACCAATTGCTCGTTGAAATGGATGGATTTGAGGGAACGTCCGGTGTCATTATTATCGCGGCTACTAACCGGCCCGATGTATTGGATCCTGCCTTGTTAAGACCAGGACGTTTTGATCGGCAAGTGGTGGTGCCTTTGCCTGATATTCGTGGTCGCGAACAAATTCTCTTGGTACACATGCGTAAAGTGCCTATCGCGCCTGATGTCAAAGCTGACATTATTGCTCGCGGAACCCCCGGGTTCTCTGGAGCTGATTTAGCGAATCTCGTTAATGAGGCTGCCTTATTTGCTGCACGTTTCAACAAACGTTTAGTGGATATGGATGATTTTGAGCGAGCAAAAGATAAAATTATTATGGGTGCTGAACGTCGCTCCATGGTAATGCCTGAGGATGAACGTCGTAATACTGCTTATCATGAATCAGGTCATGCTGTGGTCGCTCGGTTACTTAATAAAACTGATCCTGTTCACAAGGTCACGATCATTCCTCGGGGGCGTGCACTCGGAGTAACTATGCAATTACCAGTTGAGGATCGCTACAGTATGAATCGCGAACAAATTTTACAGAATATTTCCGTACTATTTGGTGGGCGCATTGCTGAAGAAGTCTTTATGAACCAGATGACTACGGGAGCTAGCAATGATTTCGAGCGGGCTACTGATATGGCTCGCCGTATGGTGACCCAATGGGGGATGTCGGATATTTTAGGACCCATGGTGTATGGTGAGAATGAGGGTGAAGTTTTCTTGGGACGAAGTGTTACAACCCATAAAAATGTATCAGAGTCTACCATGCAAAAAGTGGATACTGAAATTAGACGCATTATTGACGAACAATATGCCCTAGCCCGTCGCCTAATTGAAAGTCATCGCGATAAAATTGAAGCCATGACCCATGCCTTGTTGGAATGGGAAACCATTGATTCAGAGCAGATTGAGGATATTATGGAAGGGCGTCCACCACGTCCTCCAAAGCCTACTGCTTCACAAAAATCACCGCCTCAAAATCCCACAGGGACATCGGGTGTTGCAGTCGCTCCCACCACACGTCCTGCGGAAGAAGTATAAGTTAAACTCAAACAATCCCGGTTTCACCGGGATTGTTTATTTATTTTTGTATCATTCATGTCTTCATTCCCCCTCAATTCCTTGCCTAAAATCATGGGTATTGTGAATGTCACGCCAGACTCGTTTTCTGATGGCGGGCAGTTTAATACTCTTGATCGAGCCATCAGTCATGCCCATCAATTAATTGCTGAGGGCGCAACCCTCTTAGATATAGGTGGTGAATCCACGAGACCTGGGGCTTCGCCGGTTAGTATCGACGAGGAAATTCGTCGAGTATTGCCTGTCGTCAAAGCATTAAAGGGTTGCGGTGCGGCCCTGTCAGTGGACACCAGGCATCATGAGGTCATGGCCAGAGTTTTGCAATATGACGTGAATATGATTAACGATGTGAGTGCACTCAGCCATCCTCTGGCCATACAATATTGCCAAGAGGCTAAGGTGGAGGTGTGCATTATGCATATGCAGGGCGACCCTCGAAATATGCAAAATCAGCCACACTATATCAATGTGGTGGATGAAGTGTATACCTTTTTGCAAAATAAAATCAGCGAGTTGACGGCGGCGGGGATAAATCAAGATAAAATCTATATTGATCCGGGTTTTGGTTTTGGTAAAACTGTGGAGCACAACGTAAGTTTAATGCATGCACTGCCACGTTTTAAGGACTTGGGTTGCCCAATGTTAATTGGTGTATCACGTAAAACCTTTTTAGGTAAGCTCACTCATACAGCGGTCCATGAGCGGTTAGTTCCCAGTGTGGTGGCGGCTCTTTGGACTGCCCTGTGTGGCGCTAAAATACTACGTGTCCATGATGTGAAAGAAACCAACCAAGCCTTACTGCTGTGGCAGGCCATCACACAAGGAGTGGCAACATAATGGCAAGACAATATTTTGGTACAGATGGTATTCGTGGACGAGTTGGGGTGACGCCTATTACCCCCGAGTTTGTATTGCGTTTAGGTTTTGCTGCTGGGAAAGTGTTGACGCAATCCTATCACTCTGCCACCACTCGTCCACGGGTGGTTATTGGAAAAGATACCCGTGTGTCAGGATATATGTTGGAGTCAGCACTGGAGGCTGGATTATCTGCTGCGGGAGTGGATGTACTTTTGGTGGGGCCTATGCCAACGCCTGCGGTGGCTTACTTAACAAAGGCACTACGATTACAGGCGGGCATCATGATTAGCGCCTCCCATAATCCTTATCCTGATAATGGCATTAAATTCTTCTCGGAACAGGGCACCAAACTTGCTGATGGGGTCGAGATGGCCATTGAGGAAGAATTACTAAAGTCTTTTACCTGTCTTGAGTCTCAGTATCTTGGTCGAGTAAAACGTATTGATGATGCCCCAGGACGTTATATTGAATTTTGTAAGAGTACCTTTCCTAGTCAGCTTGATTTGAAGGGGTTAAAGCTAGTGGTGGATTGCGCCCATGGCGCCACTTATCATGTGGCTCCTTTGGTGTTTCATGAATTGGGGGCAGAAGTCATTACAATGGGTAATCAGCCCAATGGGCTAAATATTAACGATGGGGTGGGAGCCACTGATCCCCACGCCTTACAACAAAAAGTACTGCTCGAACAAGCTGACCTTGGTATCGCCTTAGATGGCGATGGCGACCGTTTGATCATGGTGGATCAACAGGGGCGAATTTACGATGGTGATGAATTACTGTTTGCCATAGTCAAAGATCAATTGGTTCGCCACGTTTTTGCAGGAGGGGTAGTGGGTACCTTGATGACTAATCTCGCCGTGGAGAATGCTTTTGTCCAGCTTGGGGTACCTTTTTATCGGGCTAAGGTGGGGGATCGCTATGTTCTTGAAGCACTGCTTGAGCGTGGCTGGATGTATGGTGGCGAGAACTCTGGTCATATTTTATGTCTAGATAAACATAGTACTGGCGATGGGATTGTTTCTGCCCTTCAAGTGCTCGCTGCTCTGACATATCAAAATGCTAGCCTGTCTCAATGGTTGGGTAAGTTAACACTCTATCCACAGAAATTAATTAATGTCCCTACCCCGCAGGGGTTTAAGTTAACCGAGGAGGCCGCTGTGTGGACAGTGGTGAAAGAGGCCGAACAGGATTTAGCGCAACAGGGGAGGGTGTTATTACGTTCCTCTGGCACAGAGCCGGTGATTAGAGTCATGGTCGAGGGTCAGGATGTTGATCGCGTCAATCATTGGGCTGATACCATCGCCAAACAATTGGTAGCATAGCTTTGAGCGTTATACCATGTCGGGGTTTAATACCGCACGTAACACCACTTGCGGTGAATCACGGCGCTCTCTGTAGGTTAGCCACCAGATAGCCCCTTTTTTAATACTCCAAGAATCTTTTTGTCCAGCAATCAGTAATGAGGCCACTTGTCCTAGGGTGGGTTGGTGTCCCACTATAATGACAGGAAGCGGTGAGTGGGGCCATTGGCTAGCTTTAATAATATCCTCGGCACTGCCTCCAACTGCCAATAAGCGGTTAGTTTCAAAATGCTCACTCAACGCTCTGGCAGTACTTTGTGTGCGCAGTGCAGGGCTGACAATTAGCCGGTAGTGTTGTTGTGGTAAAGATAGTTTTAACCAATTAGCCACTCGTGTGGCCTGATCCACTCCCTTAGCGCTAAGTGGCCTCAGGTGATCGGGAGAGCTGTCAACGGCATCAGCGTGGCGCCATAAAATTAAATCCATGTATTACTCCATAGGAATGAAGACGGTCATGATGCCTTACTGTCCTGATAACGATTTAATAGATATTCATGAACATTAAAACCTGAGCCACTGCGGGGTCGACGTAAGTGATAGCTGCCATCACTGTCCATTTGCCAGGCACGTAATGTATCGCGCAGGTAAGGTTTTAATCCTTCACTAATTACCCGCCTTTTAATACTAGGGTCTAGAATTGGGACACATACCTCAATGCGTCTAAAGAAATTTCTTTCCATCCAGTCTGCACTTGAAATATAAACACTTTCTTTGGCATCGTTATAAAAGTAAAAGATACGATGATGCTCTAAAAAGCGACCAATAATAGAAAACACTCGAATATGGTCAGATAAATTCTTAACACCAGGGCGTAATAGACATACCCCGCGAACAATTAAATCCACCTTTACCCCCGCCAGTGAGGCCTCGTAGAGAGCGCTGATGATTAAGGGTTCGGTTAGTGAGTTCATCTTGGCAATAATGTGGCTGGGGCGACCTTGGGAAGCAATTTTTATTTCATGTTGAATGGCATTCATGAGTTCTGAATGCAGTGTAAAGGGAGATTGGGCGAGATGCTTTAAGGGAGCATGTTTACCTAGTCCTGTGATTTGTAAGAACACCTCATTAACGTCACTGGTGATTCCTTCATGGCTAGTGAGCAAACCAAAATCAGTATAAATTTTAGTGGTTTTTGAGTGGTAGTTACCGGTTCCCAAATGCACATAGCGTTTTAATTGACCGTTTTCTCGACGAATCACTAGGGCCATTTTTGCATGGGTTTTAAAACCATATACGCCGTACACCACGTGTGCCCCAGCTTCCTCTAATTTAGCCGCCCAATTAATATTGGCTTCCTCATCAAAGCGCGCAAGAAGCTCCACTACTACGGTCACTTCTTTACCTTGATGAGCGGCATCAATTAAGGCATCGATCAGTTCAGAGTCAGTCCCTGCACGATAAACGGTTTGCTTGATCGCTAATACTTGAGGATCGTTGGCGGCTTGAGCGATAAAATCAACCACTGATGAAAAGGATTGAAAAGGATGGTGGAGCAAAATATCTTTTTTTCTCAGCGAAGCAAAAATATCTTGGTTTTTACCGGCGAGTTCTTTAGGGTGGTTTTGTTTGAATCGTGGAAAACGAAGGTCAGGGCGATCCACCATGTCAGCTACTTGCATGAGGCGCACTAAATTAACTGGACCATTCACTCGGTAGAGATCACGGTGGGATAAGTTAAAGGTGTTCAATAAAAATTGTGCCATGTCCTCTGAGCAGTTTTCTGCCACTTCCAAGCGAACTTCATCGCCGAATTGTCGATGGCTAAGCTCCCCCTCTAAGGCTAAGCGTAAATTTTTAGCATCTTCTTCTTCAAGAAATAATTCGCTGTTACGGGTGACTCGAAACTGGTAACAACCATTGATAGTCATGCCTTGAAACAACTCACCAACGTTTGCATGTAACACAGAAGAGAGAAAAATGAAGCCATAGGGACAGCCGGCAATTTTTTCTGGGAGGCGAATAAAACGTGGCAGCGAACGAGGTGCTTGAACCACGGCATGGGTAGCATTTCTCCCAAAGGCGTCAATCCCACTGAGTTCTACAGCAAAGTTTAAACTTTTATTAAGGATACGTGGGAAAGGGTGGGCAGGATCTAAACCTATTGGTGTTAATACAGGAAAGATCTCGCGAAAGAAGTAATCCCTTGCCCATGTTTTTTGCTCATCAGTCCATTTACCGCGACGATGAAAGCAAATGCCTTCTTGCGCCAAGCGTGGTAAAATAATGTTATTGAGTAATTCGTATTGTTCGTCAATTAAAGCATGAGCCTTTTGGCTAACCAGTTCATAAACCTGCTGGGGTGACAAGCCGTCAGGACCCGATGAGGTGATTCCCTGATTGATTTGCTCTTTTAAGCCTGCTACACGTATTTCAAAGAATTCATCTAGGTTGCTACTCACAATACACAGATAACGAAGGCGCTCAAGTAAGGGTGTCTTTTCATTTTGTGCCATGTAAAGCACCCGTCGATTAAAGGCCAAGAGACTTAATTCACGATTTAAAAATTGTTTTTGTGAGGGGTTGGTTGGGTTTTTCATAAAAGTTTAATAAAAGCTTAACGTTTTAGTAAAGGCAAAGTTACATATTAACCCTACAAACATGACAAAAGGACGTCATTAATGTTTCAAATTGAAAAAAATTTAGCTACCCCTAAACAGCCCCGATTGGTATTTCAGTATGCACGCTCTGAGGCAGACATTCGTGCTGTTCAAAAATTACGTTGGCGCGTATTTGCTGAAGAGATGGGAGCTTGTTTGAATAGCCCAGAACCAGGTCTAGATATTGATCGCTTTGATGCATTATGTGATCACTTGTTGGCACGCGATACGCGAACCAATGAGGTGGTAGGTACCTACCGTATTTTAAATGCTAACCAAGCCGAGAAAGCGGGCGGTTTTTACTCGGATACAGAATTTGATTTAACACGTTTGTCCCATTTGCGCGATCGTGTGATGGAGGTAGGGCGCGCTTGTGTTCATCCAGATTATCGCAGCGGAGCCACCATTGCTGTGCTTTGGTCAGGTTTGGCGGACTATATTAAATCTCATCAAGTACAATATTTAATGGGTTGTGCAAGCATCAGTATGATAGATGGTGGTTACGCGGCAGCTAATATTTATCGGCAATTAGCAGATAATCATTTGGCGCCTATTGAATGGCGTGTTTTTCCTAAATGTGCTTTGCCTCTAGAGCGTCTTGAGGTAGCTGGTTTAGTTAAAGCAGAAGTTCCCCCTTTGATTAAAGCTTATTTACGTGTGGGGGCCTATGTGTGTGGTGAACCTGCTTGGGATCCTGATTTTAATACCGCAGATTGCTTATTATTGTTACCTACGGCGTTTATGGATCACCGTTACTCACGCCATTTTATGAAGCAATCGGTTGCCGAAAAATTACTGTAATTCTGAGAAAGATCCTTTGACGAACTCGGCGATCCCATTTATGGCGTGCTCATCCATGGGCGCGCCAATGCCCCCGTTTGAGCCTTTGTACAAACGATCGCCCGAACTCGATGTCACACTCGTCGGTGCGCACGGTGGGTATGTCTTTACTTAAGTACCGTCTTGCCAACTTGTGTGCTGGTAGCGAGCTGTACGAAGTCGCTGTGTCGCAAACAGTATAGCTTAACGGCGATGATGCGCTCATCAAGCGTGAGATTGTCCCATTGTGTACTCATGACTATCTCCTAGGTTATGCGTGTGTCAAGTGATGCACGATATGATTAGTTACCGATGAGATGGCTTACTGAGCTATCTCATTTTTTTGAGTCAAATTTTCTTTACTTGGGTTTTAGTTGAGAATAAATTGCCATAGTTCGCTGTGTTATTTGATAGACTATGGTTTTTGTATAGATACAAAGTGAGTTATGCCTCATTCAGTGATTGCGGCCATTGACCTTGGTTCGAACAGTTTTAGATTGGAAGTGGCACGGGTAATTAACGGCCAACTCTATACTCTTGATGCCTTAAAAGAAACGATTCGTTTGGCGGCGGGATTAAAAAAAGATAAAACCCTCGATCAACCCTCCCAGCAGCGGGCGCTTAACTGCTTAAAACGGTTTTCAGAGCGCATTAGGGGTTTACCTAGTAACGCAGTACGCGTAGTGGGGACCAATACCCTCCGAGTAGCTAAAAATGCGCAACAGTTTCTACAGCAGGCAGAGGCGATTTTGGGTGTGCCTATTGAAATTATTGCCGGTCATGAGGAAGCGCGCCTTATTTATATTGGCGTCTCTCATTTTTTACCCCGTACCAACGAAAGACGTTTAGTGGTTGACATTGGTGGAGGCTCAACAGAATTTATTATTGGCCAACGTTTTCGTCCTTTGGTGGTAGAAAGTCTTTACATGGGCTGCGTGACTTACTCAGCAAGATTCTTTCCTGGTGGTAAGGTCAGTCAAAAGGCCTTTAAGCTGGCAGAATTAACGGCTGCCACAGAATGTCAGATACTGAAAAAGCAGTTTTCCTCGCGTCATTGGCAATTGGCTGTGGGGTCCTCCGGGACAGCTAAGGCGCTCACAGAATTACTTGAACAAAATGGTTATCCAGCAGGGGTGATTACCCTTGATGGGCTCGAGTTTCTTAAAACATGCTTAATTGAAGTGGGTAATACCCATCAACTCAAGCTGCCAGGATTGAAAATAGATCGTATTCCAGTTTTAGCGGGTGGCCTCGCTATTATGTTGACTATTTTCAAGGAACTCAACATCACACAAATGAGTACCACTGATTGCGGTTTACGGGAAGGGGTGCTCTATGAAATGCTTGGGCGCATTGAGCACCAAGATGATATTCGCGTGGTGACAGTCAATGAGTTCTCGCAACGCTATCACACGGACCACGCGCAAGCGGAGCGGGTCAAGTTGTTAGCCTTAAAATTATTTAAACAACTGGTAGATAAGGACAATTTTCAGCGTTACTCCCTCTATTTGTCGTGGGCGGCGCAATTGCATGAAATTGGACTGTCCATCGCCCATGCAGGATTCCATCGTCACGCTGCTTACATTATTGATAATGCCGATATGCCGGGTTTTTCTAAACAAGAGCAGGCCATTGTGGGGGGGTTATTGCAAGCACAACGTGGCCGTCTCAATAAGGTGGTACCACGGGTCACTAATGAGATTGGTTGGGCAATGATACTTGCTTTGCGTTTAGCTGTGCTCATTCATCGCGATCGTCATCAATTAGCCGTTCCTAAGATGACACTAATTACCCTAAATCGTGGCTACATGCTCAAGATCAGCCCCCGTTGGTTGCAACGCAATCCCTTGAGCGCAGCCAATCTTGAGATGGAATCGCAACATTGGCGTGATTTGGGTCGGTTGTTGGTGGTCGATAAATAACGTGAACGAGTCGGTTTCGTCATGAAAATGTCACAAACTGACTGTAATCTCTCAAGAGTTATCTATTTTTATCTTTGATTGGAGCGTTTTGAATATGTCAAAAACCTTATCTAGAATGTTAGCAACGCTGGGCATGATGTCCTTTGCATTGGCTGCCTCGGCAACCAATATCACCGGTGCTGGCGCCACATTTCCTTACCCAATTTATGCAAAATGGGCCGAGGCTTACAAAACCAAAACAGGCGTTGGTTTGAATTATCAATCCATTGGTTCGGGTGGGGGAATTAAACAAATTGAAGCGAAAACCGTTGATTTCGGCGCTTCGGATAAACCTTTGGAAAAAGCAGATTTAGAAAAAAATGGCTTAATTCAGTGGCCAATGGTTATCGGTGGTGTTGTTCCAGTGATTAACGTTAAGGGTATTAAGCCGGGTGAATTAAAATTAACTGGTGAAGTGTTGGCTAATATTTACTTGGGAACCGTAAAAAAATGGAATGATCCTGCTATTGCCGCCTTAAATAAAGGAGTAGCGTTACCCAATGAAGATATCGTTGTGGTCTCCCGTTCTGACGGTTCAGGAACCACTTTCAACTACACCAATTATCTCGTTAAAGTTAGCGAGGCATGGAAAGCCAAAGTAGGCAGCAGCACTTCTGTTAAATGGCCTGTTGGCATTAGCGGTAAGGGTAATGAAGGGGTGGCTTCTTACGTTAAACAGCAAGATGGCTCTATTGGTTATGTTGAATACGCTTATGCCATGCAAAATAAAATGACTTATGTTGTTATGAAAAACAAAGACGGTCGTTTTGTTAGTCCTGAAAGCAAGAGCTTTGCCGCTGCAGCAGCAAATGCCCATTGGGTGGCTGAAGAAGGTTTCCATGAGATTTTAACTGATGAACCAGGAAAAGATTCATGGCCAATCACCGCCGCTACCTTTATTTTAATGCACAAAGTTCAGGAAAAGCCTGAGAATGCAAAAGCTGCCCTCAAGTTTTTCAGCTGGGCATATAATAATGGAGCAAAGGCCGCTTTATCACTTGACTATATTCCAATGCCTAAATCTGTGGTGAAACAGGTTGAAGAGTCTTGGAAAAATATTAAAGATACTTCTGGTAAATCTATTTACTAAAAGTGTTTGGTATCAGTCGGTATGGGCTGTTTTTGAGGAAACAGGGTTAATAAAATGCAGTAAAAATAATATGAAATTAAACGAATCCCCATTACAGCCAACCTTACCAATTCTCAACCGCTCCTCAAAGGAGCGGTTGTATCGCTTTGGCGATATGGTTTTTGAAAACCTCACTCGTTTGTTTGCGTTGTTAGTTTTACTCACCCTAGTGGCTATTTTAGTCTCCTTGGTGGTGACTAGCATGCCCTCCATCAAGGCCTTTGGTTTAGGCTTTTTATTCTCTGATGATTGGGACCCCGTGCAAGAGAAGTTTGGCGCTTTAGTGCAGATTTATGGCACCTTGGTGAGTTCTGCGATAGCCATGGTGATCGCCTTACCCATTAGTTTTGGTATTTCTATTTTTCTCACCGAAATGTCTCCCAAATGGTTGAGACGTCCTCTAGGTACGGCCATAGAGTTGTTGGCTGCCATCCCTAGTATTATCTATGGAATGTGGGGTTTGTTTGTTTTTGCCCCGATTTTTCAAAAAACAGTACAACCTTTATTGAAGGAGGCCTTTGGTCAGATTCCTGGGTTAGCTTTCCTGTTTTCAGGCCCACCTATTGGCATTGGCATGTTAGCGGCAGGGATTATATTGGCCATCATGATTATTCCTTTTATTACTGCTGTGATGCGCGATGTGTTTGAATTGGTGCCTGTCGTTTTAAAAGAGTCAGCCTATGGACTGGGGTCCACTACCTGGGAAGTTATCTGGCGAGTGGTGTTGCCTTATACTAGAGCTGGCGTGGTAGGCGGTGTTATGCTGGGTTTGGGGCGAGCGCTAGGGGAAACCATGGCAGTTACCTTTGTGATAGGGAATGCGCAGCGCTTACAAACCTCCTTATTGGCACCCGGCAATAGTATTGCCTCCTCTCTCGCTAATGAGTTTCAAGAGGCGGTGGGAACTCTTTATACTTCCTCCTTGATTGAATTGGGTTTAATTTTGTTTTTTATTACTACGGTAGTGCTGGCCCTTGCCAAATGGATGTTACTGCGCATGAACCGTTTAGAGGGAACGAAGAGCTAATATGCAAAAACATCTGAGTATTACTTCACGTAAAATCTATCGACGCCGTCGTTATGTGAATAACTTTAATATGTTTGCCTCTGCCCTTGCTATGGCTTTTGGTTTATTTTGGTTAACATGGATTTTAGCTACCCTATTCATAAAAGGGATGGGTGCCATCAACTGGCAAATGTTTACTTCCTCTACCCCTCCTCCTGGTGAAATGGGTGGGTTACTCAATGCAATGATAGGCAGTGTGTTGATGGCAGGTCTTGGCACCTTAGTGGGTACTCCAGTTGGTATTTTGGCGGGGACTTATCTGGCTGAATACGGTCGCAATAATTGGTTATCTTCTGCGACCCGTTTTATTAACGATATTTTACTCAGCGCCCCCTCCATTGTTTTGGGTTTGTTTATTTACTCTGTTTATGTTGCCAAGGTAGGACATTTTTCAGGGTTTGCGGGTGGTTTTGCCTTGTCACTGATTGTCATTCCGGTGGTAGTCAGAACCACGGACGATATGCTGAAACTGGTTCCTGACAGTTTACGAGAGGCGGCCATTGCTTTGGGGGCGCCAAAATGGAAGATGATTACTATGGTGTCCTATCGTGCGGCTCGGGCGGGGATAGCAACGGGGATACTGTTGGCCGTAGCTCGGATTAGTGGTGAAACTGCCCCCCTACTCTTTACCGCATTAAACAACCAGTTTTTTTCACTCAATATGAATGAACCCATGGCAAATTTACCTGTGGTCATTTTTCAGTTCGCCATGAGTCCCTATGATGACTGGCATCAATTAGCTTGGGGTGGGGCAATTTTAATCACCTTTAGCGTATTATTATTAAATATCTTAGCGCGTGTTTTTTTTCGTCAAAAGACTCATGGCTAGTTTTAAATAGGTGTCCCAATGACTCAACAGCATATTGATCCTCATTTACGTATCTCCGTGAGAAACTTAAATTTCTACTACGGTAAGTACCACGCTATCAAGAATGTCTCGATGGACGTTAAGTCAAATAAAGTTACCGCTTTCATCGGTCCATCGGGTTGTGGAAAGTCCACTTTATTGAGAACCTTTAACCGATTACATGAACTCTATCCACAAAATCGTGCCACTGGAGAGATACTCTTGGATGGGAAGAATGTACTCAATAGCCGCAGTGACCCGACGCTGCTTCGTGCGCGGGTGGGTATGGTGTTTCAAAAACCCACGCCTTTCCCCATGTCAATTTATGACAACATCGCCTTTGGGGTAAAGCTCTATGAGCGGTTATCGCGCGCAGAAATGGACGAGCGGGTGGAGTGGGCGTTGACCAAGGCCGCTTTATGGAAAGAAGTGAAAGATAAGTTAAATCAAAGCGGTTACGGCCTCTCTGGTGGGCAGCAACAGCGCCTATGTATTGCTCGATGTATTGCCATTAAACCTGAGGTAATTCTCCTTGATGAACCCACCTCAGCTCTGGATCCAATCTCCACCGCACACATTGAAGAATTGCTAGATGACCTTAAAACCGATTACACTGTTGTGATTGTGACGCATAATATGCAGCAGGCTGCACGCGTGTCTGATTACACGGCTTATATGTACCTGGGCGAACTCATTGAATTTGATGAGACCGATAAAATATTTACAAAACCCAATCAAAAAGCCACAGAAGATTACATCACAGGTAAATTTGGATAATTAATAATTAGCATAAAGGGGAGAGTATGCGCAAAAAGTTAGTGGCTGGTAATTGGAAAATGAATGGTTCTCTAACTGAAAACGAGGCGCTAATTAACTCCCTGATTCATCGGTCAGCGCGCTTTCAGTCTGTTCAAGTGGCGGTGATTCCCCCTTATCCCTATCTGGCGCAAGCCCAACAACTACTTCACTCCAGCACGATTGTTTGGGGAGCTCAAGATGTGAGTCTTGAGACGGGTTATGGTGCCTTTACAGGAGAAGTGAATGCTGGCATGCTTAAGGACTTTGGTTGTGAGTATGTAATTGTAGGACATTCTGAGCGTCGTCAGCGTCATCACGAAACGGATCAGCAGGTGGCTCGGAAGGCTAAGATTGCCGTTGATAACCATCTAAAACCCATCGTGTGTGTTGGTGAAACTTTGGCAGAGCGTGAAAAAGGGGAAACCTTATCGGTTTTATCCCGTCAGATAGATGCAGTGCTCAATACTTTAGCTATTGAGCAGTTGCAACAGGTGGTGCTTGCCTACGAGCCCATTTGGGCCATTGGTACTGGAAAGAGTGCCACGGTTCAACAGGTTCAGGAGGTTCATCAGACCTTGCGTCAGCGCGTTGAATCGCTAGATTGGGTCAGCGCGCAGGAATTAAATATTCTCTATGGTGGTAGCGTGAAACCGTCGAACGCGTTAGAATTGATGTCCTTACCCGATGTGGACGGTGCCCTCGTTGGCGGAGCCTCCCTCGTGGCAGAGGATTTTATTGCGATTATTGAAGCTGCAGCCTAAGTCTGCAGTAGTACAGGAAAATTAAGAATGTTGCATACTGTTATATGGGTTGTCCATGTTTTAGCGGCAATCGGGGTCATTGGTCTCGTTTTAATACAACACGGCAAGGGCGCGGATCTGGGTGCTGCATTTGGTAGTGGCTCAGCGGGAGGGTTGTTTGGTGCCTCAGGAGCCGGTAACTTTTTAAGCCGCACCACAGCGATATTGGCTGCGGTATTCTTTGCTACCAGTTTATTATTAACTTGGTTCTCAGGTCATGCAAATGACTCAACTAGCGTGATGCAACAAACGACAATTACTCAGCCGGCGCAACCAAAAGTGGCGCCGCAAGTACCGTCGGTTTCGGATTCTAAATCCTCTGAAATTCCGAAATAAAGAGGTGTAAAATTGTACGCAAAACGTACGAATAAATTAAAAATATTGCCGATGTGGTGAAATTGGTAGACACGCCGTCTTGAGGGGGCGGTGGCGAAAGCCGTAGCAGTTCGAGTCTGCTCATCGGCACCATTACGAGGGGGAGTTGTAGGTGATGGTGCAAAATTACTTGCCTGTATTACTATTTATTCTGGTAGGAATAGCCATTGGAGTATTACCTCCCTTGCTAGGCAAGCTATTGGCCCCTAGTCGCCCTGATGAAGCAAAAAACTCTCCCTATGAGTGTGGCTTTGAAGCCTTCGAAGACGCTCGCATGCGTTTTGACGTCCGCTATTATCTCGTTGCTATTCTATTTATTTTATTTGATTTGGAAATTGCATTCCTATTTCCTTGGGCTGTCGTGGTCAAGGATATCGGTTGGTTTGGTTTTGTGGCCATGATGGTCTTCCTGTTAATTCTCGTGGTAGGTTTTGTTTACGAGTGGGTAAAGGGAGCTTTGGAGTGGGAATAGGCAAATTATTGTTTTAGGAGGCGTCGCGCTATGGCTCTGGAAGGGGTATTAAAAGAAGGGTTTGTGACCACAAGTCTCGATACTATTATCAATTGGACGCGTACAGGGTCTCTGTGGCCCATGACCTTTGGTTTGGCTTGTTGTGCAGTTGAAATGATGCATGCCGGGGCGGCAAGGTACGACTTGGATCGCTTTGGTATCGTTTTTCGTCCCAGTCCACGTCAGTCAGATTTAATGATTGTAGCGGGTACTCTCTGCAATAAAATGGCCCCTGCTTTACGCAAGGTTTACGATCAAATGGCAGAACCTCGTTGGGTACTTTCCATGGGTTCCTGTGCTAATGGTGGCGGGTACTATCATTATTCTTATTCAGTGGTGCGGGGTTGTGATCGTATTGTGCCAGTGGATGTTTATGTTCCAGGCTGCCCTCCCACTGCTGAAGCGTTACTCTATGGGGTGATTCAATTGCAGCAAAAAATTCGCCGTACCACTACCATCGCACGCGCGGCTTGATCATGATAAATGTCCGATTAGAGCGTTTACAAGCGGAACTCACTGAGCGTTTGGCTGAGGCACTGGATAACAGCGTTATTCGTTTAAAAGAACTAACTTTAGAAGTGCAGGCTGCCAGTTGGCCCGCTACCGCGAAAATCTTGAGAGATGAGTTTCACTTTGAGCAACTCATTGATTTGTGTGGCGTCGATTATCTCACATATGAAGGGCGTGAAAGGGGGCCGCGTTTCGCCATTGTCTGTCACCTGTTGTCCGTTGAACATAATCTTCGTTTACGGGTTAGAGTGTTTGCTCAAGATGATACCTTACCTGTTTTGTCGTCCGTTGAGTCCATTTGGTCAGCGGCTAACTGGATGGAAAGAGAGGCCTTTGATTTGTTTGGGATTCTTTTTGAGGGGCATCCTGACCTACGTCGCTTGTTAACGGATTATGGTTTTATCGGGCATCCCTTTAGAAAAGATTTTCCGGTATCAGGTTACGTGGAAATGCGTTATGACGAGCAGCAAAAACGGGTGGTTTATCAGCCGTTAACCTTGGTGCCAAGAGAAATAGTCCCGCGTATCACGCGCCCAGATAATTATGGAGATAATGAGCACCATGGCTGAGATTAGAAATTACACCATGAACTTTGGCCCGCAGCACCCTGCGGCCCATGGTGTATTACGTTTAGTGCTGGAGTTAGATGGCGAAGTGATTGAACGCGCTGATCCTCATATCGGTTTATTGCATCGTGCTACTGAGAAGCTTGCTGAGACCCGTACTTACTTACAAAACGTACCTTACATGGATCGTTTGGATTACGTGTCCATGATGTGTAATGAGCATGGTTATGTGTTGGCTCTGGAAAAGTTATTGCACATTGAGGTGCCGCGGCGTGCTCAATATATTCGCGTAATGTTTGATGAGATCACGCGTATTTTAAATCACTTGCTATGGCTTGGAGCCCATGCTCTGGACGTGGGCGCCATGACCGTCTTTCTTTATGCTTTTCGTGAGCGTGAGGATTTAATGGATTGTTATGAGGCGGTTTCTGGGGCCAGAATGCATGCTGCTTATTATCGCCCCGGTGGCGTCTATCGTGATTTACCAGAGCGCATGCCCCAGCATTTGGCCAATAAAGGCGGACGCAGTGACAGTAAAGCTCATCACCTCAATGCTAACCGTCATGGTTCCATGCTTGATTTCATTGAGGACTTTACTGAGCGTTTCCCTGCCTTGGTAGACGAATATGAAACCTTACTGACTGATAACCGTATTTGGAAACAAAGAACCGTAGGGATTGGTGTGGTCAGTCCTGAACGAGCACTCAACTTAGGTTTCACGGGTCCCATGCTAAGGGGCTCTGGGGTGGCCTGGGATTTGCGTAAAAAACAACCCTATGAGGTCTATGGAGATCTTGAGTTTGATATTCCAGTGGGGGTTAACGGTGATTGTTACGATCGATATTTGGTCCGCATTGAGGAGATGCGTCAGTCAAACCTGATTATCCGCCAGTGTGTCAATTGGTTACGGGCTAACCCAGGGGCGGTGATTACGGAAAATCATAAGGTGGCTCCTCCTTCCCGGACGGATATGAAGACCAATATGGAAGAACTGATTCATCACTTTAAATTATTCACTGAGGGGATGCATATTCCTGCCGGTGAAGCGTTAGCCAGTGTCGAAGCGCCTAAGGGGGAGTTTTCTATTTACATGATTTCAGATGGCGCCAACAAACCTTATCGTTTAAAAATTCGTGCACCCGGTTATGCACATTTGTCAGGCTTGGATGAAATGACGAGGGGGCATATGATTGCTGACTTGGTGGCTATTATTGGTACGCAAGACATAGTGTTTGGGGAGATTGACCGGTGAGCTTATTATCTAAAGCATCCCTTGAAAAAATCGATCACGAGATAAACAAGTATCCTCCCGAGCAAAAACAATCGGCTGTGATGTCAGCCTTAAGAATTGCTCAGGAGGAGCATGGTTGGTTATCTACAGAGGTTATGGATAGTGTGGCGGCTTATTTAGGTATGCCGACCATCGCCGTGTATGAAGTGGCCACCTTCTATGAGATGTATAACACTAAACCTATGGGTAAGTATAAGCTTACTCTTTGTACTAATTTGCCTTGCGCTCTCTCTGGTGCGGATGCTGTATGTAAAAAACTCAAGGAGCGATTAGGCATTGACTTTAACGAAGTGACTGCAGATGGGCTCTTTAGTCTTAAGGAAGGGCAATGCTTTGGGGCCTGTGGCGATGCGCCTGTGCTCTTAATCAATAACCATGAGATGCGCTCTTTTGTGAGTGAAGAGAAATTAGACGACTTGTTAAAGGAGTTACAGTCATGACCCAAGTGATATTAGGTCAACTAGGTGACAACAAAGAACATACGTGGCGTTTAAATGATTATGTGAAACGCGGTGGCTATGAAGCCCTTAAAAAAATATTAAGTGGCATGAGTGCTGAGGCGGTGATTGATGAGGTGAAAAAGTCTGGTTTGCGCGGACGAGGCGGAGCGGGTTTTCCTACTGGCACCAAATGGACCTTTATGCCCAAAGAAGTGAGTGGTGAACGCTATGTGGTGTGTAACTCAGATGAAGGAGAGCCTGGTACTTTTAAAGATCGCGATATCCTGCGTTATAATCCCCATGCGGTGATTGAGGGCATGATTATAGCGGGTTTTGCGATGCGTGCTACCCGCGGTTACAACTATATTCATGGCGAGATTTGGTCAGTGTATGAGCGTTGTGAAGAAGCGGTTGCCGAAGCAAGAGCGGCAGGGTTTTTAGGCGAGCGTATTTTAGGCAGTGACTTTTCTTTTGAATTGTTTAATCACCATGGTTATGGCGCTTATATTTGTGGCGAAGAAACAGCCCTGTTAGAGTCACTGGAAGGAAAAAAAGGTCAGCCACGTTACAAACCTCCTTTTCCAGCCACCTATGGCTTATATGGTCGGCCTACCACCATTAATAATACAGAAACCTTTGCTAATATTCCCTGGATTATCCGTCAGGGGGGGGAAGCTTATCTGAATTTGGGTCGTCCAAATAACGGTGGTACCAAAATTTTTTCCGTATCAGGACATGTGAATCGCCCCGGTAATTACGAGGTCCCCCTGGGCACTCCTTTTGCTCAATTATTGGAGATGGCGGGAGGTATGAGAGGGGGTAAGACAATTAAAGCGGTGATTCCCGGTGGTTCCTCTATGCCTGTTATTCCTGGACACATCATGATGGACACGGATATGGATTACGACTCTATTGCTAAGGCAGGGTCTATGCTAGGTTCCGGTGCTGTTATTGTCATGGATGAGAGTACTTGCATGGTCAGAGCATTGGAGAGATTGTCTTACTTTTATCATGAAGAGTCCTGTGGTCAATGTACTCCGTGTCGAGAGGGCACAGGCTGGTTGTATCGTGTTGTTCACCGTATCGAAAAAGGTGAGGGACGTAGTGACGACTTGGATTTATTGTTATCCTTAAGCAACAATATTCAAGGGCGAACCATTTGCGCCCTAGGGGACGCAGCAGCCATGCCTGTACGCGCTTTTGTCACACATTATCGCGATGAATTCGAGTACCACATTACGCACAAGCATTGTCTTGTGGGGGCGACACAAGTTTCTGAAAAGGCGGCGTAATCATGGCTCTGGTGACAGTTGAAATCGATGGTCAAACCACCCAAGTGGAAAGTGGTCGCACGGTAATGGATGCGGCACGAAAGTTGGGTATTAAAATTCCTCATTTTTGTTATCACAGAAAACTTTCCATTGCCGCTAATTGCCGCATGTGTCTCGTGCAGGTTGAAAAGGCGCCCAAACCACTGCCTGCCTGCGCAACCCCGGCTACTGAGGGGATGAGAGTGTTTACTCATTCTGAATACGCCATTAATGCTCAAAAAGCGGTGATGGAGTTTTTATTAATCAACCACCCCTTGGATTGCCCTATTTGTGACCAAGGGGGTGAGTGTAAACTGCAAGATATCAGTGTGGGCTATGGTGGTAGTGCCTCTCGTTTTAAAGAAGAAAAACGAGTGGTCAGTAATAAAAACTTAGGCTCCTTGATTCAAACAGAAATGACGCGTTGCATTTTATGTACGCGCTGTGTGCGCTTTGGTCAGGAGATTGCAGGGGTGATGGAATTAGGTGTTGGTGGTCGGGGTGAACGATCTGAGGTGTTAGCCTTTGTCGACCGCACCGTTAACTCTGAAATCTCGGGTAACGTTATCGATTTATGTCCGGTGGGGGCCCTTACTTCAAAACCTTTCCGATATCGTGCGCGGACCTGGGAGCTACAACGCTCACCCAGTGTCAGTCCCCATGATGCTATGGGTAGTCAACTTATGGTGGAAGTTAAGTTGAAGAAGGAAGTAGTGCGGGTGGTGCCTGGTAAAGACGATAGTATTAATGAATGTTGGTTGTCTGATAGAGATCGTTTTGGTTTTGAAGCGGTTAACAGTGACGATCGTTTGTTAAAACCCATGATTAAAGACCAAGGTGAATGGCGTGAGGCGGATTGGGTAGAGGCTCTGCAAGTGGTGGTGGATGCCTTCAGTAAAATTAAATCAGCTCACGGTGCTAACGCTCTAGGGTTGTGGGCAAGCCCACAACTTTCTTTAGAGGAATTATGGTTGGCGCAAAAACTGCTGCGTGATTTGGGCTCCTCTAACATTGATCACCGTTTGCGCCAACGTGATTTTTCTATGGACCATGCTGAGGCTTCGGTACCTTGGTTAGGGATGGCCATTGATGAATGGTCGCGATTAAAGTCTGTCTTGTTGGTGGGTTCCAGACTTCGCCTTGAATATCCTTTACTGGCAGTGCGCCTTCGTCATGCCGTAAAAAATGGTGCTGACGTTCACTTGATTAACTCTTTTACTGATGATTTGGCAATGCCTACGGGCCAACAGCTGGTGGGCACTCCCAGTGTTTTGCCCAGCTTATTAGCACAAGTAGTTGAGGCCGCTGCCCAGCAATCAGGGCAGTCGGTTAGCGCCAATTGTGCGCCCATGATGGGAGCTGTGGTGAGTCCTGAGGCCTTAGCCATTGCCTACAGCTTGTTAGCTGATGGCCCTAAGACCGTGGTGCTGGGTCATTTGGCTGAGCAGCACGAGGACTATGCCACGTTATGGAGCTTGGCCCAAGAGCTGTGTCGTTTAACGGGTGCCACCTTGTCCTACTTGCCGCAAGGTGCTAACGCGATGGCTGCCTATATCGCTGGCGTGCTGCCTTATCAAGGAAGTCTTGGAGCGCACCAGTATCAAGGTATGAATTTCCAGCAAATGTTGGACCAACCACGCCAAGCCCTAATGGTATTAGGGCTTGAGCCAAATCTTGACGCACTCAATGCGCAGGGGGCTGTGCAGGCATTACAGGCCGCAGAGTTTGTGGTGGCGATGCATGCCTTTAAGGGAGATTTGCCTAACTGGGCCGATGTCATTTTACCCATTGCCGCCTTCACTGAAACGCCAGGGACCTTTATTAATATGGCGGGTCATGTGCAAACAGTTAAGGCTGCTATTCATCCCAAGGGTGAGAGTCGACCCCTGTGGAAAGTATTACGGGTGCTGGCGAACCTCTTTGAGCTGCCTGGTTATCAATACGATACCCTCGAGGAAGTATATCGCGATAGCGAAAACAATTGGGTGTCGGTGATTGAACAAAAATTAAATAACCATAAACAGTATTTACCAGCTTTAAAAATGCGCGCTTCCCTCAATATGCTGGAACGTTTAACTGAGGTACCACCCTATCAAATCGATGCACTAACGCGTCATTCTGTGCCCTTGCAAGAGAGTGCGCTGGGGCAGTGTCGTCATGTTGAACTCTCCGCGCTCACTGCGAGCAAACTGCGTCTAACAGAGGGGCAATTAGTGCGAGTTGGGCAGGGTGTTGGCACAACACAATTAATGCTAAAGATAAATAATCACTTGGCTGATCAGGTTATTTGGATTCCCAGTGGGCTCAAAGAGACACAGGAATTGGCTATTCAGCACCCAACTATTACTGTGGAGGCCATCAGTTAATGCAATTTTTAATGGACTTTTTTGGCCCTCTTTGGCCCTTCGTCTGGACGTTGCTTAAAATCATCGTTATTGTACTGCCTCTTCTAGGAGCGGTGGCTTATCTGACCTTGGCTGAGCGAAAAGTCATTGGCTATATGCAAATACGTATTGGTCCCAATCGCGTGGGACCTAAGGGCTTACTGCAACCGATTGCCGATGCGATTAAATTGCTCATGAAAGAGATCGTGGTGCCCACCGGAGCTAACCGTTTTTTGTTTGTGTTAGCCCCAGTTTTAGCCATCATGCCAGCCTTAGCTGCTTGGGCGGTGGTTCCCTTTGGTCCTGATTTAGTGTTAGCTAATGTCAATGCCGGCTTACTCTATATCATGGCCATTACTTCCGTGGGCGTTTACGGGGTAGTGATCGCCGGGTGGGCCTCTAACTCTAAATATGCTTTTTTAGGGGCCTTACGCTCAGCAGCGCAAATTGTGTCCTATGAAATTGCTATGGGGTTTGCTCTAGTTACAGTGTTGATGATGTCAAAGAGCCTGAATTTAACGGACATTGTCCTCTCTCAACGAGGTGCCTATGGCTTGCTGCAGTGGAATTGGGTGCCCTTATTTCCTATGTTTGTGATTTACGTGATTTCAGGCACCGCGGAAACCAATCGTGCACCCTTTGATGTGGCGGAGGGTGAGTCAGAGATTGTGGCGGGTTTTCATGTGGAGTATTCAGGGATGGCCTTTGCTATTTTCTTTTTAGCAGAATATGCCAACATGATTTTAATTGCCGCACTCACCTCTATTATGTTTATGGGAGGCTGGCTCTCTCCTGTGTCCTTTATTCCAGATGGTATTCTTTGGCTGTTTGCTAAAATGGCCTTTGTGTTGTTCTTGTTCTTATGGTTTAGAGCCACTTTTCCACGCTACCGCTATGATCAAATCATGCGTTTAGGCTGGAAGGTGTTTATTCCCTTGACGTTAGTATGGCTAGTGGTAGTGGGGATTCTGGTGCAAGCCCCCTTTCGCTCCATGCCCATACTGAATATTTGGTTCCATGGATAGGAGTAGATGATGGGTGCCATCGCAGAGTTTGTTAAAAGCTTAATGTTAAGTGAGCTGATTAAGGGTATGGGTGTGACGGGAAAACACTTCTTTTCACGTAAGATCACGGTACAATATCCGGAAGAAAAAACCCCTCAGTCGCCACGTTTTCGAGGACTGCATGCCCTGCGACGCTATCCTAACGGTGAGGAGCGTTGCATTGCCTGTAAATTATGTGAAGCAGTTTGCCCAGCCATGGCGATTACCATAGAGTCTGAGGTGCGTGCCGATGGTTCAAGACGCACCACCCGTTACGACATTGATCTCACCAAGTGTATCTTCTGTGGTTTTTGTGAAGAATCCTGTCCTGTGGATTCTATTGTGGAAACCCGCGTGTTTGAATATCACGGGGAACAACGTGGAGATTTATTAATGACCAAGGATAAATTATTGGCTATTGGTGATCGTTATGAAGAACAGATCGCCCAGGATCGAGCCCAAGATGCTCCTTATCGTTAAAGGAATGAGAGATTGATGACTTCTTCTGTTCTATTATTTACGGCCTTTGCTGTGATTTTGATTGTGGCGGCACTGGGCGTCATTACTGCCCGTAACCCCGTGCATGCGGCGCTGTTTTTGGTGTTGTCTTTTTTTACGGGATCGGCCCTGTGGATGATGCTGGAGGCAGAGTTTTTAGCAATTGCCCTGGTTTTAGTTTATGTTGGCGCCGTGATGGTGCTCTTTTTGTTTGTGGTGATGATGCTTAATATTGATCTTGATCGCTTGCGTGAGGGATTTTGGAGACATTTACCACTGGGTGCTGGGGTAGCGATTTTAATGGTTGTTGAGATGGTGCTGGTGGTGAGCAGTAAACAGTTTGCCAAGATGACCACTGTGGGCAATACCACAGGAGTGAGTAATACCCAAGAGTTAGGGTTATTGTTGTATAACCAGTATGTTTATCCTTTTGAGTTAGCGGCGGCGATTTTACTTTTAGCCATTGTGGCGGCCATTGCGCTGACTCATCGGCGTAGAAAGGATTCGCGTTATATGGATCCGGCCGCGCAGGTGGGTGTGAAAGCCTCAGAGCGTATTAAAATCATTAAAATGCCGGCGGAGAGAGATCTGTGAGTTTGAATTTAACTGATTATTTGATGCTCGCTGCGGTACTGTTTGCTATCAGTATCGTGGGGATTTTTTTAAACCGTAAAAATGTCATTATTTTATTAATGTGTATTGAATTAATG
>VFSW01001409.1_pt1 | contig 36719 bp, 38 predicted proteins | sample 5358111 | NCBI WGS metagenome assembly VFSW01 (sample SAMN11554181, study PRJNA540505) | mine drainage metagenome | isolation source: sediment from site ElyBrook_90M | place: USA: Ely Copper Mine, Vershire, VT | collected 2017 | reverse complement strand
ATACAAGTTTATTTAAATATATAATACTTTGTTTTATTAAAAGATACTTTATTATAGTGAAGATTTATTTGTAAAGGCACACTTTAGAATAGAGCAGTATCCTGCGTATTGGGGAACTTGATAGTTGGGGCCGCCGGGATTTGAACCCGGATTTGCTGGTAACTTCATATTTTAATTAACATTCCAGATTATCATCATCGCGGTTTCCCGCTCATCTAACTATAAACATCTGGAGCCAGCTGCGCTGCCAGGTTACGCTACAGCCCCCATCTGGAGATAACGAAAACAAGATATAAATGCTTGCTGATAGGGATGACGTGATACTTTGAAAAGGACAGTATACAGGGGCAGGCCGTTCTCTGTCGAAGAGGAGAAAATGACGGTGAATGGCGACCACAATTACACGGTAAGCCGGGTTGTATGCAAAGACGCGGTAGTCATAATCCCGGTCATAGGCAACAAGATTGTGCTTGAGAGGCAGTACCGCCCCGTGATAAGAAAGACCATTCTGGGGCTGCCGGCGGGGGGGATAGACAGGGGGGAGACTGCACTCGCTGCGGCAAGGAGGGAGCTTAAGGAGGAGACCGGATACACGGCATCAAGAATGACATTCATGTTCAAGCAGTACGTAGACCCTGGCAAGATGTCATATGTCTCGCACTTCTATGTGGCGACAGGTTTGAAAAAAGGGAAGCCGCATAGAGGCAGGCACGAGGAAATGCGTCTTGTCACTATGCCACTCGGCAGGGCACTTGAGATGGTTGGCAAAAACGCGATAAAAGACACCGCGACGATATCGGGCATCCTATTCTACACCAGAAGATTTCGGTAGTTATAAATTTGTTTGGGGAGATGCCTAATAGTTTCGTGGTGTTCTTGAACAAAAAGGCGGTGTACGGGGTTATCCTGGTTGCTATAATTGCGGTTTCCCTATCGGTGTTCTACCTGAACAGCATATCCGGATCCAACCTTGACAGGTTCATCGGCCAGCCGGTGAACCAAACACAGCTTACTGCGCTGCAGAACATAGCAGGCAACGCTACGCTGGCAAATAGGGTGGGGCCCGGAATTGTATACCCTTACCCCTCAAAGATAAGTGGCAAAAATGTGACGCTGGTAGGCGGAAAACCGACGGTCATATATGTTGGCGCCGAGTATTGCCCGTACTGCGCCCTGACACGCTGGGGGTTCATAATAGCGCTGATGAGGTTCGGCAGCTTTCAATACCTCCGCTATATGGCATCCAGCTCCTCTGACGTTTTCCCCAGCACTCCGACTTTCACATTCTACAATTCGACATACGGCAGCAGCGCGATATCCTTCCTTCCGACGGAGATAGAGAATAGATCCGGGGCCCAGCTGCAGCAACTGAGCCAACTCCAGAGTGCGGCGGCGCTTGCCTACGACACCAATGAGGCGATTCCGTTCATAGACTTCGGTAACCAGAGCGTCCAGATAGGCATTCCACAGAGCACCAGTCCGGGAACGCTCAGGGGTATGAACTGGAGTCAGATCATAGTTCAACTCTCGCAGCCGAATTCGACGGTGGCACAAACGATAGTAGGGCAGGCAAACATCTTCACGGCGCAGATATGCAGGATGGACAATTTCACTCCCGCATCGGTATGCGACCAGCCTTATGTAAAGAGCATTCTGGGCAGCTAGTTTGGCGTGCCCATCCTATACATCCTGTTTGCTACGTCCCTGTTGGCGCCGAGTATGTTGTTGGTTTCCTGCGGGTCGGCATCGACATCGTAGAGCTCATCCATCCTGTTGCCGAAGAAGTGTATCAGCTTGTATCTTCCGCAGTATACGGCGGTGGCGCGCCTGTTGAAGCGCTTCTTGGCGGCGTATATCTTCCTGGCCATGACGGACCTTGGCTTGAGCATTGCGAGTAGCTCTTCATCCCATCCCTCGCTTATTCCTGTGTGTTCAGAGATTACATATCTCTGTCTTCTGAGGTTGCCATTGAGGTGATCGTACCTGCCCGACGCTACGTTAAGTATCGCCTGGTGCAGGGAGAGCAGGCTTATCGGAGTTTCGACGTGGTCCTTCTCTCTTATCTGCTTGCCGTCCGCATAGTTGGCGGCTATGAGTGGAACCTTTGTGACCCCCTCATAAGGAGGCATCGCGTGATATAGCCCATCATGTTCGCCGAACAACTGACCGTGGTCTGATGTGACTACTATGGTGGCGTTGTCGAGCATCCCGCCCTTCTTTAGCATCGCTATCGCCTCGCCTACCTTGCCGTCGAGGTATGTGAGTCTCCTCAAGTATGCCTTGTGAAGCGCAATTTTCGTATCGTCCCCCATTTCCTCTATGCCGCCTAGGTAGAGCCACTTGTCTTGGACGGTGTCGCGCTTTGTCAACGGGTAGTTTTCGTGCGCTTCTATATAGTTTATGAACATGAACTGCGGCGAGTAGTTGTAGCTGTACTTCAGGTACCTTGAAAGCGTCTCGTTGGTGTCGTTCGCCCCCCTATCCAGGCGGTATGTGCCGTCCGCCTTCGCCACGCTTCTGCCCATCTTCTTCCTCAGGCTAAGGTAGGTCTTGTCGAGAATCGGACGCGGCATCAGCCTGGACACTGCATGGCTTACCTTGTACATTTTGGAGCGTGTGCTCGCCCCTCCGCTGAGTATGAAAGACACCTTGTCGGACAAGCCCTTGTTGTACTTTACGTTAGAATGCCTCCATATATCGTAAACCTTGTCGAACCCCATCGCGAGGTTGGTGTTGCTTGTCAGGAACGGGTTGTTCGAAAGCAGCACAGAATAGTAACCGTGCGCGGAAAGTTTGTTGGCTATTGTCTTTCGCTGGCCGTCAAGAAACTTGGTCCTCACCATCCACGGGTCTATCTCGGATTTCCCGCTCTTGAAAAAATTCTGGGACACCTGCTTTATCTCAGAAACTTTTGAATCGACGAAGAGCGAAGCGTGCGTTGGGGCGGTCCAAGTTCCAGGAGCAACTGTATTGAGATACGCGGTGCCGTTTTTTGCGAGCGCCCCTATCGTGTGGAGGGCAGTGTTGCCGTAAACATCCGAGGCCCTTGCGGTATCCAACATCAGAACTATTATGTTCTTCTTCATTGCAACAGTCCGTTTTTATAGATTTGCTGGTCGTATATAGTAACGACTTCGATTTATTAAGATTGCTGCATTTGTTGCGGTATTTGTGATGCTAATGGACATTTGCGTATTGAATCCCTTCTTTTACCCGTATTCGGGCGGAACGGAGAGGGTGCTCCTTGAAGTATATGGAAGGCTGGCGAGGAAGCACAACATAACGGTTATCTCGGCAAACATTGACGGAGGGAGAAAGGACTCGGTAGGCTACGTGAAGGGCATAAAGGTGGTGAGGCTGAGAACCCAGCACATAGGTTTTCCTGGGCTTCCGATGCCATTTCCGGTAATGCTTGGCCTGCGCAAGGCGCTCCAGCGCGAGACCGCGCAACTCTACCACATAAACAACCGCTACCTCTACTTTTTCGACACGATAAACCAGATAAGGAAGAGTTCTGGGAGGATAGCGCTGACCCTGCACGATTCCGTACCTAACAACATAGGCACAATGACGGACAACTGGGGCCGCTTCTACGACGTTGTTTGGGGGAGGAAGATAATGCAATATGCCGATGTGATAACGGCAGTATCGCAGAACACTATAGATACGGCTGTTCCAGCGCGGCTGAAAGAAAGATCATACGTGATATACAACGGCGTCGACGCAAAAAGATACAGGCGCAGGTCGAGGTCTGCTGCGGGGGTGACAAAGGCTTTGAGGGAACTTGAGTTCGGTTCCGATTCCATCAATATAATGAATAATGGCAGGCTGGTGGCGCAGAAGGGGCAGGTCTACCTGCTCAGAGCGGTGGCGGAGCTCCTCAAGGGCAAGAATGCACCGGATGCAAACCTGTTCATAGTGGGGAGGGGATATCTGAAAGATACCCTTACCTATATGGCGAGGGACCTTGGAGTGGAAAAGAGGCTGAGGATAGTGAGCGGGATAGAAGAGAGGATGATGCCATATTACTACAACGCCGCGAACGTATTTGCCTCGTCGTCGCTCTACGAGCCTGCCTCTCTGTCAGTTATGGAGGCTTTGGGAAGCGAGGTGCCAGTTTTGGCCACGAGGGTGGGAGGCGTGCCTGAGATGATGGGGCACTGCGGACTTTACACGCGTCCGGGGAGCATATCGGGAATAAAGGAACGGATAAAGGAGATTATTAATAACCCTGCATCAGCAAGAAAGAGAAGCGAGGATGGCAGGAAGCTCATGCTGAAGGAGCACGATTGGGATAGGATAGCGGAAAGGTACGAACAGGTGTTCGGATCCGTATCGAGAAACTGAACTGGTCACATGGCGAAAAAATCATTTTGGTATGGCATAACGCACCAGACCAAGCTCGACAAGAAGGGCTATCTTAAGCTGATACACCGTGTGGCGATATTTGTAATAGGAGGCTGCGCGGCGAGCATAATAGTTTTCGTGCTGCTCGCCTTCTTCGGCGGGTTCTCCAACGTGTTGGTCACGATAGAGCATGCGAAGCTTGACATATATGCGCTTGCGTTCGCCTCGGTATTTGTGGGATTCCTTCTAAGATTCATAAAGTGGGATTACTACATAAAGCTGCTCGGCCTCAAGGTTCCGCTCAAGAAGAACCTTGCAGTCTATTTCTCCATGTATTCGATGACGATAACCCCTGGGCAGATAGGCAGGGTGGTGGCTGCCTATACGCTCAACAGGCTCACCAACATAAAGTTCATCAACATAGTGCCCATAGTAACCATCGACATATTCACCGACTTCCTCGGCTTCGCGATACTTGCTATAGTGGCGGCCGTGTATGTACACCAGTACATCGCCTACATAGCGATAGTAGATTTTGTGCTGCTGCTGCCCTTCCTTTTCATACTTAACGACTGGCTCTACAGGAGGATAAAGACGCTGCTTGGCAGGAACAAGTTTGTGAAGATGTTTACCCCCTATGGAGAGGAGTACTTTGCCTCGCAGAACAGGCTCAACACGCCAAAGGTCTATGCGGTATCGCTGCTTGTTACATTGCCAGCTGCGTTGCTCAGCTCAATGACGGTATTTTTCTCCCTGATGGCAATCGGAGTCATCCCGACCCTGCCCGGATCTGTCTTCGCCTATTCCACATCCACAGTATTCGGCATGGTAACGGCCGTGCCGGGCAGCATCGGCGTTGCGGACGGTAGCCTCGTTGCGCTGGTGGGAAGCACTTTCAAGCTCAGCGCTGCGCTAAGCTCTGCAGTTACGATAATGAGCAGGTTCGCGGACCTCTGGTTCGGAGTCATACTTGGAACGGCATTCCTGCTGTTCACACTGAGGTACTGGAATCCTTCAAAAAAGAAGGGTGCAAAATCGACGCTCAGGAATCAGGCGTCCTCTTCCTGAAAGTCCTCTGCGAAGTCGTCCTTGGAGGCCGCCTTGGCGGGTCCGCCTGCGCCTTTCTCGACAACCTTTATCTTGCCGAACTTTCCTGTTGAGAGCTGCGGCGTTCCCCTGAACTCGTTGACATAGCCGTTCGACACTTCTATCATGTCACCCATGTCTACCTCGTTTATCGCATCTCCCCACAGCGACATCGCTATGCTTCCGGAGTCATCCTGGAGCGTTATGTTCGCAACATTCAGCCTCTTTCCATACTTCGTGACCACTTCTCGGGGCTCATCTTTCTGGACAACCTTCGCGGTTATGGTGACGTTGCTTGCTCCTGCCCTCAGTTCACTTATTTTCATTCTATCACATTTTTCCTCTTTTTACAAAAACTAGCGGAACTAGTTGTACTAACCTATTATGCTTGGAAAGTTATTTAAGCCATTAGGTAGACGGGGGCGAATAGCGGCACTGAGATAAGCCGCCCTCCTTGCATCCTTTTTAGCTTTGCATGCACACTATTGGATAATGGCAGAAACCGGGCTACCAAGTGGCGCGCATCCATCATTTGCAAGGGTGATTGAGCAGAAGCGGATGGTAAAGGAGAGCCTATCCCGGATAAAGCATAAGATAGGGGTATACAGCGCAAAGGGCGGAGTGGGCAAGACAACTATTGCGATAAACCTGGCTTACGCTCTTGCAAAGAAGGGCCTAAAAGTGGGGCTCCTCGATGCGGACATAGACTGCCCGAATGTGACCATGTTCCTTGGAATAAACGAGAAAATGGACCCCCACGCGCCACTAAGGCCAATCGAGAAGGATGGAGTGAAGGTCGCCTCGACAGCCATGCTGGTCGATGAGATCAAGAAGCCAATTATATGGAGGGGCCCAGTTGTTAGCAAGATGCTGAGCGACTTCTTCCTCTACACTGACTGGGGCGACCTGGACTATCTTATAATTGACTTATCTCCTGGCACCTCGGATACGCCCCTCACTATAATGCAACTTGTAGAGCTCGATGGCTTCGTAATAGTGACCAACCCACAGAAGATTGCCGGAATCAACTCTGTACGATCTGGGCTGATGGCAAAGAGGCTCGGAGCGCATATAATCGGAGTGGTAGAGAACATGTCATCCGGCATCCCCAGCCAGAATACAGTAGAGGCTGCGGCCTCTCTCGGCTCTGACATACTAGGCTGCATAAAAACAGATGAAAAGTTCAACAGGTTCAGCGATTCTGGCCAGGTCCCTGTCCTTAGTGACAAAAACATAATGGACGCATTTGACGAGATAGTAAAACGCCTAATCGGATAAGTTTAAATACTTTAAGATTAGAAAGCTATCGACCGTATGCTTTGAGCATCTCGTTATACTTGCGTATGGTTTAATGCTATTGGTGAATTACTATGCCAGAAAATCAACTAGGTGGACAACAGGTTCTATTGCTCCCGGAAGGGGCATCAAGGATACTTGGAAGGGACGCGCAGCGGTCTAACATCGCTGTTGCGGTTGCAGTAGCCGGGGCGGTTAAGACAACGCTAGGGCCCAAGGGAATGGACAAGATGCTCGTGAGCGAGCTTGGCGACATAATCATAACGAACGACGGCGCGACGATACTCGAAGAGATGAACGTTGAGCATCCCGTGGCCAAGATACTGGTCGACATAGCGAAGACTCAAGATAAGGAGGTTGGCGACGGCACAACCACAGTTGTCATAATGGCGGGGGAACTGCTCAAGGGGGCGGGCGACCTGATAGAGCAGGGGATACACCCAACAACGATAATCAGAGGGTACAAGATGGCCGCCGAGAAGGCGACGGAGATACTCAACACCGTCTCAAGGAAGGTCAACATAAGCGACGAGGCCACGCTGCAGAAGATAGCGATGGTATCGATGGGATCGAAGAACGTGGGCGATGAGGCAACCAAGGCCCACCTTGGAAAGATAGTGATAAGCGCGATAAGGCAGGTTATGGAAAAGGACGCCGCAGGGAAGACGATAATCGACCACGATTTCATAAAGGTGGAGAAGAAGGCGGGTGGCTCTATAGGCGACACGCAGCTCATAGGCGGCGTGCTTGTTGACAAAGAAATATCACACCCGGGAATGCCGAAGAACGTCGCAAATGCAAGGATAGCGTTGCTCGACGTGGCGCTGGAGATAGAGAAGACGGAGACCGAGGCTAAGATAGAGATAACTTCGCCAGAGCAGATGCAGGCGTTCCTACAGCAGGAAGAGCGCATGCTCAAGGACATGGTGGCAAAGATACAGAAGAGCGGCGCAACGGCTGTCTTCACCCAGAAAGGAATAGATGATGTGGCTCAGCACTACCTTGCGAAGGCGGGCATAATGGCCGTCAGGCGGGTAAAGAAGAGCGACATAGAGAAGCTCGGGCGGGCGACCGGTGCTAGGATAGTGACGAGCCTGGACGACCTCAGTTCAAAGGACCTTGGCAACGCCGGCCTTGTAGAAGAGAGGAAGGTAAGCGGAGAGCGCATGGTATTCGTCGAGAAGTGCAAGAACCCGAAGAGCGTGACCGTTTTCGTCAAGGGAGGCAACCAGCAAGTTGTCGATGAAGTAGAGAGATCGATAACCGACGTGATTGGTGCCGTATCAAGCGTGATGATTGATGGAAAGTATGTCATCGGCGGAGGCAGTGTAGAGATAGACATTGCAAATGGCTTGAGAAACTACGCCAACGACGTAGGGGGCAGGGAACAGCTGGCGATACAGAAGTTCGCAGACTCGATGGAGGTAATACCAAAGACCCTCGCGGAGAGCGCGGGAATGGACGCGATTGACACGCTGGTGCAGCTGAGGAGCAAGCACAGGGCCAAGGACGGAGGGGTTGCAGGAGTCGATATACTCAAGAATGCAATTGGCGACATGGCAAAACAGGGGGTTTTCGAGCCATTGAAAGTCAAGCAGCAGGCAATCTACAGCGCAAGCGAAGCGGCGGAGATAATCCTTAGGATTGACGACATAATAAGCTCCAGAGGCAGGGCGCCGCGTGGGGGTCCCGGCGGCGGGATGCCCGGAGGGATGGAAGAGTAATCCCACTGTGCCGGTTTTTATACCTTAACGTCAATAAATAATCGGTTCGGTGCCGATAGTGATGGTCGTAGGTTCTCCGGGGGCGGGCAAGACTACGATAACAAAGGCCGCGGCCGCGAAAAAAGGGGTGCGGGCCATACAGGTAGGAACCCTGATGGAAGAAGAGGCGACCAGAAAGGGCTACGTCAAGAACAGGGATCAGATAAGGCATTCGCTCGGCCTGAAGCTCCAGCGGGATTTGCAGGCCCATGCCTTCGGCAGGCTTTCAAAGATGAAGGGCAACGTAGTGGTTGACACCCATATGTCCGTATGGAGCAACGACAAGTACATAGCTGGCATACCCTACAGCTCACTCGAGACGCTGAAGAACATAGCGGCTTGGGTGTACATCGACGCGGCAACAGATGACATAATCAGGAGGAGGCGCTTGGACAAGACCAGGAACAAGGATATAGTGAATCCGCACGACGTGGAGATGCAGAGGACGATGAACCTCTCGTTGCTATTCTACTGCGCATGGTACAACAGCGCGCCGCTCTACATAATATACAACAAGGAAGGCGACGTGAAGGGATCGATAAGGCAGTTCGAGCACATACTGTCGGAAACAATAGGCGTATGATATGACCGTTGAACTACTTTCTTCCATTTCCATCGCCGAAATCCTTGCGGCCGGAGTGGCATACACAATCGCAGCTGCGGTAATTCAAAGGAAACTATCAAACCCGAAGAAGACGAGGGAAATCCAGGACAAGATAAAGGTGTGCTCTGACGAGCTCAACAAGATGATAAAGGCGAATGCGCCAAAAGAAGAGATATCGCTGAAGCAGAAGGAGATGATGCCGCTCGTGAAGCAGAGCATGATGACGAACATGAAGGCGACGGTGGTGCTCATCCCCTCTTTCCTCATAGTCTACTACCTGATCGTTCCGTTCCTCTTTGGAGGGCTTGCAGGCCGTACGACGTCGTTCAACATAGGATCGTCCCTAATAACGCTGCAGTTCAAGGGGATCTTCTTTGTCACGGTCTTCGTGCTCGGCCTTGTGGTATCGATAAGCATACTTGTATACGATAGAAAGAGAGCGAAAAAGGACGCGCGGGTAATAGAGGCGAAGGGAGAGACAGTATAGTCTAAATACTTTATCGATACAGACATAGAGGTGATGGCCTTGCCAAAACCAATGCATAGATCAAACAGTTTCAAGAAGTCAAACCGCGTCACTAGTACCGGCAGGAACGTTGTCCATTACAGGAGAGCGCAGGCGGGGAAGCCGCATTGCGCCATATGCCATGCCGAGCTGAACGGGATATCAAGATTCGGCGGAAGGACCAGAAGGACTAACAGCAGGATATTCGGCGGAGTCCTTTGCTCTAGATGCTCGGCGGAGATAGTGAAGCTAGGAAGCAGGGTTGAGCAGGGGGAGATGAAGCTCAACGAGATAGGCGTAAGGCAGAGATCATACGTGCTGCAGCTCGTGGCGCACTGAGCCCTTCTCACGATGAAAGCGATAATAATATGTGGATTGCCGGCGAGCGGCAAGACGACCGTTGCGAAGGCTGTTGCGAGGCGGCTGGGTTTGCCGCATTTTGACGGGGGGGACGCCCTAAAGGAAATAGCAAGACGGAAAGGTTATCATCCATCAGGGGCAGGATGGTGGGATACACGACAGGGGATAAAGTTCCTGATGGAGAGGAAGGCGGATCCCAAGTTTGATATGGAAGCGGATAAGGTAATACTTGCCAAAATAGCGAAGGGCAATGTCGTGGCTACGAGCTGGGGGGCGCCCTGGCTCTCGAAAAGCGGCTTCAAGGTATGGCTGTCCGCAGACATAAATGCGCGGGCAAGAAGGATGGCGAAGAGGGACGGAAGTGCGCTTTGGCGCGCGAAGGCTGCGCTTCTGGTGCGTGACAGGGAAAACAAAAGCTTATATAAAAAGACGTACAAGATAAAACTGGGAAAAGACATGAAGCCTTTCGACCTGATAGTCGAAACGACCAGCCTTTCACCACGGGAGATAGCTGATATTGTAATAAAGAAGATACGAGGACGATGATATGGCACTTATAGAAGTTGGAAGGATCTGCATAAAGAGATACGGAAGGGATGCGGGTAGCCGCGCGGTGATAACCAGCATTGGCAAGGATGGGTTCGTCAATGTTGTGACAGCCACGCGCAGCAAGAAGGAGAGGCGATGCAACCCAAAGCATCTAGAGTTCCTTAAGGAGATAATAGATGCGAAGAACAGGGAGCAGCTGAACAAGGCGCTCGGCATTATGGGCCATTAGGCCCCATTTTTGTCTCCTAGAAGCAGCTCCATGGCTTCCTTCAATACCTTTTCCTTGCTCGATTCGCTTGATAATGTGGAAAAGAGCTCAGATACGTTAATCGCATTGTCAATTCCAGATTCCTTCAGCTTCGCGGCGAGGGTGAGCATGCCCATCTCCTTTATCGGCATGTCATCTATCTTGCCGTCCCTCACCCCATCTATCATGAGCTGCGTGTCTGAGCCCTGCAGGCCGCTTGCGTCTATAGTGAGAAAGGCTGATGACGAGTACTTTCCAGATAGGGCATGCATCTGAAGATCTCCCTTCTCGAACCCCTTGGCGAGGGTGCCCTCTATCTTGATTTTTATTATAGGCTTATCCTTGTAGGACGACAATACCTTTGCTATCTCTTTTTCGCATGCCGAGACCAGATCGGAGGGGTTTGCGTTATCTGCGGTCAGGGTTCTCATCACGAATGGCCTGGAGTTTATTTCTATAAACCTATGGGAGCGGTTCTCGGTATCGTAGATTATGAAACCCTTCCTTGGCTGCTCGTCGCTCTTCAGCTGGGTCAGGACGGTGCTTCCCGGTATGAGCAGCTCCTTGCCATGCACGGTCGCCTCTGTAACGCTATGCATGTGGCCGCATACGTAAAGGTCGAATCCGTTCGGCAAATCCGAATAGTGTATTATGTTCTCGCTGAACGGCAGCATCTCATAGATCGACTGGTGGAACATGAATATGTTGAAGGCTCCGGTGATGCCCGCAGGAGCGAGGGCGATTATCCTCTCTTTTACCATCTCGTCGGAAAGGCCCCCGAGGCCGAAGATGGCCACCCTTTCCTCCCCTTTCTTCAATATGGTCGTAGCTTCGCTCGTGTCGGCGAGCAGGCCAGCGAGCGAGAGAAGCTTCACTGCGTTCTCCTTGCCCTCTGCAATCCTCTCATGTGTGCCAGGTATAGCCACGATTGGGGCGCTAGTGTAGATTTTCCCCCTACCCCTATATTCGCAGATCTCTGCCTTCCATTCTTTCTTCGAGAGATCTCTGAAGAGGTTTATTGCCTGGGATATTACGTCAGGCCGCGGGTACCTTTTGTCGAATATGTCGCCAGGCACGAGTATGGCGTCTGCCATCTTGCTCGCCTCATCGAGTGCCTCTGTCGCCTGTCTGAGGGCATCCTCCTCGAACCTCTCGTATCCAAGGTGCAGGTCGGATACAATTGCTATCTTCATTCGATCCCGTCTATGCGCCCGGTTGGGGCCTTCCGGTCTCATTCTTCAAAATAGTCTCTATCTCGCTCCTCAGCGTTTTCTCCTTCTTTATCGCCTCATCGTACTGCTTGGTTATTATGCCGAATCGCATTTCCGCGGAGTCCTGGCGGTCCTTGACGTTCTTTACCGCTTCCTCCTTTGTGGACTCGATCATTACGCCCCCTATCGTCGAATAAACCTTGCCGGTGGCTTTCTCGAGTTCCGCGAGCGCCTCCTTGAACTCCTCTTTCTGCTCAGACAACTGCGACTTCTGTATTGCAAGGGATTGTATCTGCTCCTGCAACGCCTGGTAATCGGAAGTAAGTTTCTCCATCTGCTCTCTTGCCATTATATCACATGCAATTATCGCTTTTCTGGTTTTTAACTCTACCTGTCTATTTCGGCGAAGATCAGGTCGAGGCTGCCTATTATTGAGAACAGGTCTGCAAACCTCTGCCCCTTTGATATCATAGGCAGCACGGAGAGGTTTATGAAAGCAGGGGACCTGAGCGATATCCTGTATGGCCTCTGCTTGTCCGGCACCATGTAGATTATACCTTCGCCGCGGGGCATCTCCTCCTGCATGACTACCGTATCGGGCTTTGCTATTGGACCTATCAGCCTTATCGGCATTCCAGTTGCATCGCCCCCGGGCATCATCTGCAGGGCCGATCGTATAATCTTTATGCTCTCCAGCATCTCTTCGTATCTTACCCTGTACCTGTCGTAGGAATCGCCGTTGTGCCTTACCGGTACTTTGAACTTTATCTTGTCGTAGACATAGTATGGATGGGAGCGCCTGACGTCTTCCTCAACCCCGGATGCCCTAAGGACGGGACCCGAAACCCCATGCGCGATGGCGTCGTCCTTCTTCAGCACGCCTACGTTCTTGGTCCTCTCCATGAAGACGTTGTTTGCATCAAGCACGTCCGGATATGCCACTATGCTCTGTTCCAGGTAATCGGCAAGCTCGTAGCACCTCTGCGCGAAATCCTCGGGCGGATTCTTGTTGAACCCCCCAAGGCGCAAGTTCACGTAGAACATCCTGCCCCCAGAAACGTCCTCCAGCAGTTTTATTATCTTGGCCCTGTCCCTGAAGCACCACATGAAGGCGGTGAATAGCTGTCCTAGGTCGTTCATGAACGTGCCGAGCCATAGGAGGTGGCTTGCGATCCTCTGGAACTCAAGCAGTATTACCCTCTCGTACTGCGCTGGCTCCTTAACCTCTATGCCCAGCGCCTTCTCCACCGAGTTTATGTAGAGGTCGTCCCAGCTGAGCGGAGCTATGTAGTCCAGTTTCTCAGTATAGGACTGGCTCTGCATGTACATCCTGTTCTCCATTAGCTTCTCCACGCCCCTGTGCAGGAATCCGATGTGGGGCTCGGCATTCTCTATTATGTCGCCATCGACATCGACCACAAGGCGCAGCACTCCATGCGTGCCAGGGTGTATCGGCCCAACGTTTATCCTCATTATCGCCATTATTCCATCTTTTTGTAGTCCTTGCCCCATGTGAAGCTCTTCCTTAGCGGCGCATCGGCGCCATTCCACAGCTCTAGGAGCAGTCTCTTCGCCTTCCTACCCTTTATCTTTATGCCGAACATCTCAGATAGCTCTCTTTCGTACCAATCGGCGGCCTTGTAGTGCTTCATGATGGTGTCAATCTCCGGGCTGACGGGGGCGAGGGTTACTTTCAGCACCTCGTCCTTCTTCGATTCGGTCCCGTATATAAGATAGACTACCTCTATGCGGTCAACATAGTCAACTGCGGTTATCTTCTTTAGGTAATCAAACCCTTTCTGCTTCATATCTTCGCAGGTTTTCGCTAAGGCTCCTGGTTGTACTTCTATCAATTCTACCACTTATCCTGTCCTGAAGCTTCATAAGCGCCGTGAAGAGATTCTCTGGGCGCGGGGGGCACCCGATAACATACAGATCGACCGGTATTATTTGGTCCACTCCTTGTATGATGTTGTAACTCTCCCACCATGGACCCCCTGACGTGGCGCACTCTCCGTATGCAATTACGTAGCTCGGTTTTGACATCTGTTCGTATAGCCTCTTCACCCTTGGCGCCACCGATTTTGTCACCCAGCCCGCTACCACCATGACATCGCATTGGCGCGGCGTTCCCCTGAACATAAGGTAACCCTTCCTCTCTGCGTCGAGCCTTGGCGCTCCGAAGTCCATCAGCTCCATTGCGCAACATGCGAGCCCGAACTGCAGGGGCCATAGCGAGTTGGACCGTCCCCACTTGACGAAATCCCTTGCAACAAGTTTGGCGAGCTCGCTCAGCTTTCCAAACATCGCAGGAACATACTCCTTCCTATACGCCTTCATTGAATCCAAGGTGAGCTGGCTCATCTCCTGTTCGGCATTTAGGAACTGTTCTGCCGTATACGGGCGTGGCGCCGAGGCCTCATTTTCCTGCATTTTTATCACGTATCAGCAGGTATCCTAAAATCGTGAACACCAGCGAAATTCCGGCTAGCCCCAAAACAAGCAGGTTTCCGGAGTAGTTTATCTGCCTGGAGATTGGAGACCATAGAAGCAGTATTATTGCCACTATCTCAAACGGGAGGAACATTATGAAATATGGCAGATAGTCGTTTATTATGTCCCTATTCTTGCCGGTTGTGGCCTCGGCGCTCTCATATGGAGCGTTCTTGACGGTGTTTTGGCGGGCCTTGTGCCTGAGCAGCTTTGCAGCAAGAAGCATCGAGTAAGGAACCGCTATCGCGATTATCGCGAAGAATACGATTGCTATGTAGTTGTAGAGCATTTACCATGCACCATAGACAGCTTATATATTCCTTGTGATGTTTTTATTTGTTTGGTGGCGCGGTAATGCCGTATGTAGTTTATTCGGAGAGCAATCTCACATCGAAGAACATCGGTGAGAGTCTTCTGAAGAAGGGTGAGTTCGAAGAGTTAGAGCCCGTGGAGGGGGCAAGGCACTTCAAGGGCGGGAAAGTCGGAATGATAGGGCTGAAAGGCAGCATGCTTGAAGCAGACTACCTCGACGGGCTTGTAAAGACCGACCTATTCATATTTGTCTGTAGCCACACAAGCTCCATGGAGATTGCATCGCTTACAGTGCACCCAGAAGGCAACTGGTCTGATTCTGCAAAGCTGGGAGGGAGGCCGCGGCAGTTGGGCTTCGCTGCTCCGGATTGGATGCTCTGCTTCCTTAAAAAGATGGAGGAGCTGAACGACACCGGCTTTCCGGTAGTGTACGAGGCCACCCACCACGGGCCTCTGCTTAAGACCCCTTCCTTTTTCTTGGAAGTGGGCGGGAACAAGAGCGCACTCGAAAGCAAGGAGCATGCTATGCTCCTTGCAAAGGTAACGCTCTCCGCGCTTGAAGAAGGCGACCCCTCTGACTTTTCCGAATCGGTACTCGGCGTTGGGGGGCTGCATTATGCAGAGAAATTCACGCGCCTTGCATTGGATAGAAGATACGCTTTCGGTCACATAATGTCGAAATACTATGCTGGGGAGGCGGGGATGCTGGGCCAGGCGGTGGAGAGGAGTTCAAGGAGGCCCGACAAGGCAGTCATAGAATGGAAAAGTATTAAGTCTGCCGAAAGAGAGAGGGTGGTTGCTGAACTTAATGCGCTGGGTATAGATCATGAGAGGGCGTAATATTCTATTCGTATTTCCGTTCGCGATACTTTCAATAGCGATACTTTCGAACGTCGCGTTCGGCCAATACTGGTTCCAGTCTGGGGCTAATGGCGCATTCGATTCCGCCCACAATAACGGTGCCAGCCTCTACATACAAACAGTATACCCACAAAACCCGGGTGTTGGGTCATTCGGCTTCTGGGTTGGTGAGAGCCTGCAGAACGGGGCATTCGTGCAGGCAGGCTACGAAGTACCGAACGTCTCCGGGTATTATCCGCAGGCGTGCAGCCCGCAGGGATGCAATGGCTCGATATTTCTCTCTGCAGGCTACCCGACCTGGTTCTGGGAGTATTTCCCGGCCGACTCCAAGAACGGCACGTTCTATGGAGGCATAGGAGGCAACGATACCGCAGGGCAGAACGGAACCTTCAACAGGTACTGGTTCTACTCTAACGGGACGAAATGGGATATATACTTAAATAAAGAGCAAATAGGCACCGTGGCATTAGGAACGCCGCAGTCTGGCAGCCAGGCGCCACTTGCATATGCCGAACTTGCAAATGCGAACAGCAACGATGTCTTCATGGAGACGGTGCTGTTCAAGAACCTATCGTACTATAGTAACGGTTCGTTCAACCTGCTGCCCGAGGCCTACGCCTACGTCGGATACGGAGTTGGCAGCCAAACCGCCCTGGCAAACCCGTTTGGCGTGGCTGAGTTGCCCGGGTATGCAGACTTTTTCGAAGTGGGCTCGGGAGTGCGCATGAACCAGAACGGGACCAGGCTATGGAATAGCATATCCAGTCTCAAAACATATTCCCAGTATGGCAATGCCACTGGCACGGGTTACTATTCGACATTTTCGGCAGTAAATATCAGCGTAGTGAAATACGCCTATACCAGCGCAACGCAGAGGCAGGTCTTCCAGGGATGGGTTGGCACGGGCCCCGGTTCCTACACCGGGAAGGCAGCACAGGCGCAGGTAAATATGCGGGGGAACATTACGGAGACGGCCCTGTGGGGCACCCAGTACTATTTGGATGTCTCATCGGACTACAGCAGTGCGACAGGTGGCGGGTGGTATAACGCTAGCAGCGTTGCGTCGATATCGCTTAACTCGACCGTGGTAAATACCTCTCAAGGTGCAAGGGAAACGTTTGTTGGGTGGAGCACAGGAGAAAACAGTTCCAAAATAAGCGTGGTGGTGAGCGCTCCTGCGCAGGTTAGTGCACTCTGGCAGAAACAGTATTTCATTGGTTTGCAGACGCCATATGGAAAGGCGGCAGGAGGAGGCTGGTACGATGCGGGCAGCAGTGCGAGTATATCGCTATCGCAGCAGTACTTCAACACGACAAATACAAGCAGGATTGGGTTCTACTCCTGGAGTGGGCTTTACAATACCAGCAGTGCAACATTCACCGTGGATTCTCCAATGGCGCTCGACGCGATATTCAAGCGTCAATACCTTTCAACGATCTTCGGGCAGGATTACTACAGCAACAACATAAGCGTGGCGTACTTCTATCTTGACGGGAAGAAGGTAAACGGCAGCACGATGCTGTTTGCGGGGGTGCCATACAACCTGACATATGCCTACTACAAGGGCACGGTGCTACCAGTAGGCTATATAATCAATATATCTGGAGTGTCGAAAATACCGATAAAGCTACAGGTTTACAACATAGTGGTAAGCGCGAAGAGCCTGCTCAACAACCCGCTCAATGCAAGAGTCCACCTGGCATTCAGGAACGGCACATCGGTGGGTTTTAGCCTAGGGAGCACAGGGAGCCAGATCATTTATGACGTGCCGTTCGGCTATGCGAGTGGATACGCTAGCTACAGCTTTGTGAGCGAGGAAGTCGGGGCAAACGCCGGCAGCAACATAGATGCGATATTCATAACTCCGATAATACTCGCACCGATTATCGCGGTGGTTGTAGCCATGGTGCTGGCTCTATTGCTGCGTAGCTTCATTGCCAGGAGACAGCAGCGTGGTGATTAGATGGACATATACGAAATATTCCTCTCGAAGTACGGGAGGTTTACAGGGATACAGGATGCGGCGATACCAATCATCGAGAAAGGGCTTAACTGCATGGTCATCGCGCCGACCGGCTCGGGCAAGACAGAGGCCGCGGTGCTTCCGGTTATCAAACGGCTACTTGATGGCCGGCAGACGCTTGGAATAAAACTGATATACATAACACCCCTGCGCGCGCTGAACAGGGACATGATAAAGAGGCTCGACTGGCTTTGCAAAGAGGCGGGCATAACCATATCTGTAAGGCACGGTGACACAACACAGAGCGAGAGGAGAAAGCAGGTCAAGACGGCGCCAACGGTACTGATAACTACCCCGGAGACCCTGCAGAGCATTCTTCCGACGAAATCTTTTGCGCAGCACCTTCGCAACGTAGGCTTTGTGATAGTGGACGAAGTGCACGAGCTGTATTCAAATAAGAGGGGAGCCCAACTTTCCCTGGGGCTTGAGAGGCTCGAGGAACTCTCCCCAGGGTTCCAGAGAATCGGCATCAGCGCGACGGTTGCGAACCCAAACGCCACCGGAATGTTCCTTTGCGGTGGCATGGACTTCAAGGTTGCGCTTGTAAAGCCTGAGAAGAAGACAGAGCTGCGCATAGAGATACCGGCCGGGCACACGGGCGCGGTGGATGGACTGTCGTCCAAGTTCGATCTTGATGACAAGTCGCTTGCCAGGCTCAGCGAGATTGCAGAGTCGATAAAGAAGTCTCAATCCACATTGCTGTTCGCAAATACCCGCCAGGTAGTAGAGGCATTGGGCAGCAGGCTGATGCAGTTGAATAGGATGCATGACCTTGGAGGGGTAGGCGTTCATCACGGTTCCCTTGACAGGGCCGAGAGAATAGAAATGGAGGATAAGTTTAAGGCCGGCGAACTCAAGTGCATAATCGCAACGAGCTCGCTCGAGCTCGGGATAGATATTGGCAAGATCGACCTTGTGATACAATATGGGTCGCCTCGGCAGGCGCTGCGCATGGCGCAGAGGATTGGGAGAAGCGGGCACACAGAGGCAGGCATATCGAAAGGCTTGGTGATAGCGACAAGCGACATAGATGCTGTAGAGGCGGCTGCAATATACACAAACATGAAAGAGGGGATAATAGAGAGCTTGCCTCCGTGCAAGAACGCGCTGGACGTTCTATGCAACCAGATATCTGGCATCGCCCTTGATAGGAGCGGCATAGACGTGGACTCACTTTCAAAGATCGTCAGGCGGGCCTACCCCTATTCGGGCATAAGCAATGGCGAAATCGCAGACCTGTTGAAGTTCATGGACAAGCAGAGACTGATAGGCTTTGACGGAAATAGGATAATGGCCTCGCAAAAGACGAGGATGTACTATTATGACCACCTGAGCGTCATACCAGACACAAAGAGGTTCATTGTGAAGAATGCGGTGGACAACCGCATAATATCGTCGCTGGATGAGAAATTTGTTGCGGCAAATGTAGAAGAGGGATCGGTCTTCATAGTGAAGGGGCTGCCGTGGAAGGTAATCAGCATCGACGAGAAATCGGTGAGCGTGGAGCCAAGCGAGCACCTTGATGCTGCGATCCCAGACTGGACGGGAGAGGACATACCGGTATCCTACGAGGTAGCGGGGCGGGTGAAGAAGATAATACTAGATATAAAAGTTGCGGCGAGAAGCGGTAGCGTCACAGGCGAGACCCTCGCCAAAGTATCAGAATTTGCAGACAGGCAGCGGGCTCTGTACCAGTCTGAGAATGGGGCGCTGATAGAGAGAGTGGAGGACTACCTGATATTCCACACCGGGTTGGGCACGCTGGCAAACGAGGCTCTTTCGAGGCTCCTTGCGCACCTGATTGTGGTCTTTACAGGTCAGAGCATAAACGTGAGGTCCTCTCCCTACTTCATCATGCTCGAGAACGCAAAGGGCATCGATATTGCACAGTTCCTGAGCAGGATAAAGGAATCGAGACTCGAACTGGACGTAGAGAGCGCGGTGAAGGAGACAGACCTGTTCAGATACAGGTTTGTGAACGTGGCAAAGCTCTTCGGTGTAATAGACAGGGGCGCTACGGTGTCGAAGTCCATAGCAAAGAGGATAATAAAGGTGTTGCAGGACAGCCCGCCCTACAGAGAGACACTGCGCGATGTGATAGGCAGTTTTGACCTTGCGAACCTGAAAGAGTTCCTCGCCGGGATAAGGTCTGGAAGGATAAAGATAATGTATTCCGACTCGGGCGAAATATCACCACTTGCGGACGAGATACTGAACGCCGCGTACTATACGAGAGAGCTCATAATGCCGGCGCTGCCGAGCAAGGCGATATTGGAATCATTCTCGGAGTTCCTGATGAAGAAGGAGATGAAGCTGCTATGCACCTACTGCGGATTTAACTTCTCTAGGAAGATAAGCGAGCTTAGAGCATCAGAAAAGGTAGTGTGCCCGTCGTGCGGTAGCGTTATGGTATCGAGGAATTCAGACAGCCATTATGACGCGGTAAAGAAAAGGCTGGCGGGCAAGCAACTGACAAAGGACGGGAAGAGGGCATTCGCCGAGGCGATGAAAGAGGCGGGGCTCTTCAGCTCCTACGGCGGAAAAGCCGCAATGGCGCTCGCGACCTACGGGATCGGCCCTTCTAGTGCTGCGAGGGCGCTGCTAATGCACAGGAAGGATGAAACGCTCTTCTACAAGGATCTTATAGAAAGCCAGCGGCAGTTCATACGCACGAAGAAGTATTGGTCCGTAAGTTGACTCCACTTTAGCCTTGACTGAAACTCCCCGTGCCAGTAAGCCACTCAAAATCGGTTACGCCTATGGCATGCAATTCGTAATAGAGCGCATCTACCGCTGCTTTTACTTCGGCGGTTGCGCTCTTTTCTACAAAGAATTCTTGCTTATCGTGTGAAGTAAGCCTTAGGCGCGTCCACGTCCTTCTAACAGGGTCGTATTCTAGTCTTGTTCCCCTTAGGTTTTCGCCTATTGTCTGCGCCGAGGCTTCTGCACTATCTTTGCTTGCTTGATCTGCTGGATACGCAACAGCTCTTTGGGCTTCAGGTTGTGGAACCCATTCCAATTTATGCTCGCCCGTCAATCTGATGATGCGTCTGACATCTCGCTCGCTTATTGCGCCAGATTCAAGAAATCTGTATGGTTTTGTTACCGTAGTACTGCCACCTTTGCCGCTCCTTTGCCCTTCAGATTCATCTCCCATGTCATCACGGGGAGTGCTTGGCTTAATCATATATTTATGTGCTTTCGGATGATTCGAATAGTAAAATATCAAAAGCGTGACTAATCTACTTCGACTTCTGTACGTGTATGCCGTGCTCCTCCGGAACTATCTTGTACCGCGCGTTCTCAAAGTGCATGGCGAGTTCCCTTCCATTGTAAAAGTCGTGCAGAAAGACCGCTATCGACGAAGCGCTCGTATGCGGCTGCGCAGTTATGCTTATGTTGAAGTCCGCAGCTTTGTATAGTGGCCTTATTGCCTCCGTAAAGCTCACAATCAGCAGTACATTCTTGTAGGTTCTTACCTGGTATTCCAGCTTCTTCATTGGAACCCCGTACCTTGTCAGGTATATTTTCAGGTAGTTCTTCTTCTCCTTTATGAAATCCTTCCAGTTCTTAGCATACGAGACGGAAAACTTGCCCCCCCACTTGCTGTTAGTGCGGCTGATTCCTCTTGATATCGGGCCGATGTCTCTTGCATCCTTTGCACAAAAGGTTATCGACGATGCGCCGAATGCCCGAGAAACTAGCGCCAGGTCCAGGTAAGATTCGCGGTTACCCTTACCTATAACGAGTATAGATATCATCTGCACACCCCTCAGAATAATGGTCAAGATATGTTTTAATAAAGTTCTGCTCAATCATGGGAGCTTTTGGGCGCTAAAGTATCTGCGCGTCCACAACGGCAGCTCCGCGATCCAGGCGCATGAGTCTCACACCTGATGCGCTCCTGCCGGTGACCCTTATTGTGGATACGGGGAACTGTATCGAAAGTCCCTTTGAATTTATCAGGAGTATTTCGGATGACTCTGATGACTTGAGCGACTTCACCACCTGCCCTGTCTTGTCCTTTACCTTGAGATTTATCACTCCCTTTCCGCCTCTCCTCTGCAGCCTGTACTCGCCAAGTCTCGTTGCCTTGCCGAAGCCGTTCTCCGTTATCGTCGCGATTAGGTCCGTCCCCTTTGCCTGAAGAACGTTGACTACCTCATCCCCCGCAGAGAGCCTTATGCCGCGCACCCCATGCGCATTCCTTCCCATCGCCCTTATGTCATTCTCATTGAAGCGGAGCGCCTTGCCTTTCCTTGTGGCTATGAGGATATTGGAGCTTCCGTCGGATATGCAGACATCCGCAAGCGAGTCTCCTTGGGTAACGGGCAGAGCGATTATGCCCGATGCTCTGGGCTTGGAGAAGCTTTCCGCCTTTACCCTCTTTACCGTTCCCTTCCTTGTTATGAACGTGAGGAAGTTCCCTGTGAAAATCCTTGTGTTGACTATCTTCTCCACCGTCTCGTTGTCGGTCAGCTTTACGAGGTTGACAGCCGGCTTGCCGACGCCATACCTGTTCGCCTCGGGGACCTGATACGCCTTCAGCCAGTATGCGCGGCCTTTGCTTGTCAGTACAAGCAGGTAGTCCTTCGCCTTGCACGAGGTTATTTGCTTGACAAAGTCTCCCTCTCGTAGCTCTATCGCTATCACTCCCTTGCCGCCCCTGCCCTGCGTCTTGTATACGTTCGTCGGCATCCTCTTCATGTAGCTGTTCTTCGTGAGTATGACGGTTGTCTCGTCGTCGACGATGAGATCCTCGTTCTCTATGCCCTCCATGCCGGTGTTGCTCTCTATTGTGGTGCGCCTGTCCCTGCCATATTTTTCCCTCAGCTCGGAGGTCTCGTCCTTTATTATATTGAAGACCTTGCTCTCGTTCTCGAGTATCTCGGCGAGGTTCCTTATGCTGGCTGCTAGGTCTTTCTTCTCTCCTTCGAGCGAGCTGCTTTCAAGGCTCGTGAGCTTGCTCAGCTTCATGTCGAGTATCGCGTTTGCCTGTTTTTCCGTTATGCCGTAAGCCTTGATGAGGTTGCCCCTGGCCTCCTTCGTATCTGCGCTTTCCCTTATGACGGCTATCACCTTGCTTATGTTTGCGATTGCCACGAGTAGGCCTTCCACTATGTGAAGGCGGTCTGCCGCGACATCGAGGTCGTACTTTGTGCGCGCCTTTATTACCTCGACGCGATGGTCGATAAACACCTTTATGAACTGCTTGAGGTTGAGTGTCACGAGGCTGTTCTTTATCACAGCTATGTTCATGACAGGAACAGTAACCTGCATCTGCGTGTGCTTGTATAGGGTGTTTAGCACCGCCTCGGGATTGGAGTCTTTCCTAAGCTCTATCACTACGCGTATGCCCTCCTTTCCGCTCTCATCCCTGAGGTCGCTTATCCCCTGTACCTTTTTCTCCTTCACCAGCTCTGCTATCTTCTGGACAAGCGATGCTTTGTTGACGTTGTAGGGTATCTCCGTTATTACTATGGCTTTCTTGTTCTTCTGCTCTTCGACAACGCTCTTGCCACGTATCGTGCAGGACCCACGCCCGTTTATATAAGACGAAACGAGCGAGTTGCTGTAGAACACGGTTCCGCCGGTAGGGAAGTCTGGTCCTTTTATGTACTGCAGCAATTCTTGCGGGGTTATGTCTGGGTTATCAACGTATGCGATGACTGCATCGCATACTTCCCTAAGGTTGTGCTGCATTATGTTTGTGGCAACGCCTACTGCAATTCCGGATGCACCGTTAATCAATAGGTTTGGTACCTTTGCAGGCAATACGAGAGGCTCCTGCTCGGTGTTATCGAAGTTGGGGGCAAACGGTACAGATTTTTTATCTATGTCGGCAAGCATCTCTTCCGCAAGGCGGTTCAATCGTACTTCCGTATATCTTTGGCTTGCTGGCGGATCTCCGTCGACGCTGCCCATATTTCCTTGGCCTTCTACAAGCGTATGATTCATGGAGAAATACTGCGCCATTCTTATCAGCGTGCCATAGGCTGCAATGTCGCCGTGAGGATGGTAGAGGCCTATCACCGTTCCAACTATCCTCGCACTCTTCTTGGTTGGCTGGTCATGGAAATTACTAAGACCGTACATGGCCCAGAGTATCCTTCTCTGCGCCGGCTTGAGGCCGTCCCTTGCATCGGGCAGGGCCCTGCCTATGATTACGCTCATCGCATAATCGAGATAGCTCGACTGCATCTCCTTCTCGATAGGCGCCTCCAAGTACTCGTTTTCGTCCATAACCATCACACGTCTAGGAACTTTACCTCGCCCGCGTGGTCCTCGAGGAAGTGCCTCCTCTGCTCGACGTCCAGCCCCATGAGTATCGTGAACATTGTGTTGGCCAACTCCGCATCGCCTATCGTTATTCTCTTCAGCACCCTCTTCTTCGGGTCCATTGTGGTTTCCCACAGCTGTTCGGGGTTCATCTCACCGAGGCCCTTGTACCTTTGCACTGCGCCCTTCCCGTCGAATTCCTTCATTATGCCATTGAGCTGCTGGTCGGAATAAGCGTACCTGACCTCCCTGCCCTTTCCGACCTTGTAGAGCGGTGGCTGCCCGATGAATACATAGCCTCTCTCTATGAGCGGCTTCATGTACCTGTAAAGGAAGGTGAGCAGCAGCGTCCTTATGTGGCTGCCGTCAACGTCGGCATCAGTCAGGAGTATTATCTTCCTGTACCTTACACTGTCGGCATTGAACGACTCCTTTATCCCGCATCCGAATGCAGTCACCATCGTGTGCAGCTCGGCGTTTGCAAATATCCTCTCGTCGGATGCCTTTTCCACGTTGAGCACCTTGCCCCTCAGAGGCAGGATCGCCTGGTAGAACCTGTCTCGCGCTTCCTTGCTCGATCCGGCGGCGCTCTCGCCCTCGACTATGAATATCTCGCACTTGGACGGATCGGTCTCCGTGCAATCCGACAGTTTCCCTGGAAGCACCGCGCCTTCGAAAAGTCCCTTCTTCCTTGCGAGGTCGCGAGCCCTTCTTGCGGACTCTCTTGCCTCTGCTGCAGCGTATACCTTGTCGAGTATTTTTGATGCTTCTGCAGGGTTCTCGTCGAGGTATCGGGTAAACTCCGTATAGAAGGCGTTCTCCACAAACGCCTTTATCGTACTGTTGCCCAGTTTCTCCTTCGTCTGCCCCTCGAACTCGGGGTTCTGCATCAGCAGAGATATTATTGCGATGAGCCCTTCCCTTGTGTCATCGCCCTCGAGCGTGGTGTTCCTTTTCGCCTTCCCATTCTTCTGGTTGTAGTTGGTAATCGCCCTGGTGAGCGCACCCCTGAAGCCCGTGACGTGCGTGCCCCCCTGCGAGGTCTTTATCTTGTTGACAAAGGAGAGTATGTCCTCAGAGTACGTGTTAACGTATTGCATCACCATCTCGAGCTTCATGTTGTCGGTCTGCTTCTTCACGTATATGGGCTTCGTGGTTTCCTGGTTGGCGCCGCGCATGTGTGCAAGGAAATCGTCGAGGCCGTTCTTCGAGAAGTACTCGACTTCCTTTGGAGGCTGTTCTCTCTCATCTGTAAGTTTTATCCTGAGGCCTGGATTCAGGTATGCCAGGTCCCTGATTCTTTCCGTCAGTTCTATCGTGTCGAAGCTGCGCGCCGAGAATATTTCCTTGTCCGGCTTGAACTTTATCGTGGTGCCGGTGGTGCCGTCCTCTGCCTTGCCCACTTCCTCAAGCGGCGATATTACGGCGCCGCGGCTGAACCTCTGCCTGTATACCTTGCCGTCCTTCTTCACGGTCACTTCGGTGTATTCAGAAAGCGCGTTGACAACGGTGAGCCCCACTCCGTGAAGGCCGCCTGATACCTTGTACGCCTTGTTCTCGAACTTGGCGCCGGAGTGCAATGACGTCATTATCACTTCTAGCGCGGGCTTTCCGACCTTTGGTATTATGTCGATTGGTATTCCCCTGCCGTCATCGCTCACTTCCGCCACATCGGTATCGTCGTCCTTGCTGAGCTTTACGGTTATGGTCTTCGCATAACCCGCGATTGCTTCGTCTATGGCGTTGTCCAACACCTCATTGAGCAGATGGATGAAGCCACTGCTTGAAGTGGATCCTATGTACATCGCAGGCCTCTTTCTAACTCCCTGCGGACCCGAAAGCACCATTATGTCCTTTGCACTATAATCGCTATCAGCCATGCTAAATACCAAGATGTTTATACGACGACAGATCGCCCTTTTTCCTATCCGTTATATTATTGACTTTTGAGCTTTAAAACCCTTTCGGTAATCTACACCGTTGCGCAACTTTTTGCCCAAAATTGCAGCAAAGTTTCGCTTTTAGGAAGCGTTAAATATTGCGCAAGAGGAATGCTGCTGGTCGCTTGAGAAAGATAACGCTCCTTGAGGCACTGTTGCTTGTGGGCATAGCGGTATCTGCGTATCTTGCGTACGTTCACTACTACCCCGGATACCTGGCATGCTTCAAATCATCCATAGTAGACTGCTCTGCAGTGATAACGAGCAGTTATTCGGTGATATTCGGGATTCCGCTGGCGGTCTACTCTATTGCATGGTTTATAATCGCATTTTTGCTCGTCAGGTCCGGAAAGCTGAAGACATTTACGGAGATATGGTTCCTGATTGGAATTGGGGGGATAATCTACTCTTTCTTCTCGATGTACATGCTTAGCAAAATCTGCATCTATTGCCTTAGTCTAGATGTGCTTATTGTGATTTGCATATTCCTGCTCTTCAGACGAAAGTATTAATATGAAACGCGCCCAAATCTGACTCGTGGGTCCATAGCTCAGTCTGGTCAGAGCGGCCGGCTCTTAACCGGCAGGCCGGGGGTCCAAATCCCCCTGGACCCGCTTTCTTTGGTAACTATGGCTTATCTAAATAGTCAGAATTTGGTAGGAATTATACCGTATATAGTGGATAAGATTTATATATCTTATCGATTATAATCTATATTATGGATGAAGCGTTAATACTTGAAATACTTGACGATTGGAACTTGTGGAAAGAGGGTATCCAGACTGGCGTATCGCGAGACCTGTACACAAAAAGGCTTTTGGCGTATCTGCCTTCAAAGATGGTGCTGGCTGTGGTGGGCGCCAGAAGGGCAGGAAAATCCTTTATAATTAAGCAGGTTGCTAGTAAGCTTGCCGACCGTGTAGGAAAAGAGAATATATTGATTGTAAATTTTGAGGATAGCCGATTTCCGCAGCTAAAAGATTCCAATTTGGCTGCGATATTCGAAACTTACAAGAAAACGCTTGATCCGACATCTACGCCATATATATTCCTTGACGAAGTGCAAAGAGTAAGAGGGTGGGAAAGGTGGGTGCGCACAATCAACGAACTCGGAAAAGCGTATGTGGTAGTCTCCGGCTCCACATCAAAACTGATAAGCGACGACCTAGCAACATTATTAACTGGCAGACACATAGACACCGAGGTTTTTCCGTTAAACTTCATAGAACTTCTAAAGTTTAATGGCGTAGAAATTGGCGGGGCGCTTGATTCCATAAGGAAAAAATCGACGGTTATGAGATTTTTAGAGCAATATATGGAATTTGGTGGTTTCCCCGAAGTAGCCTTGAGCAAGAACAAGAAGGAGATTTTACTTACATATTTTGAGGATATAGTAACCAAGGACATAATACAAAGATACAAAGTACGAAAGCCCAACTCCCTGCTTGCACTTGCCCGTTTCTACCTGACAAATATCTCGTCGCCGATTACATTCAACTCAATAAAGCAATTTGTGAACTTATCAGTAGATACGATTGATTTGTTTACCTCATATCTGGAATCCTCCTACATAATCTTCCTTTTAAAGCGGTTCTCGTGGTCCGTAAAGGATCAGGAGAAATCACCTAGAAAAGTATACTCCATGGACACCGGCCTTAGCAACTCCGTTGGCTACAGGTTTTCAGATGATAGAGGCAAGGTTTTGGAGAATGTAGTGGCTATCGAATTGAAGAGGCGGCAGTCAGACAATTCTCATCTGGATGTAATGTACTGGAAGGATACAAGGGGCAGGGAGGTGGATTTCGTTTTGAAAGTAGGCAAACACGTAGAGCAGCTAGTGCAAGTAAGCTATGTAAATGACAGGGTCGCGGTGAAGGACAGAGAGATTGCAGCCCTTTTAGCTGCGAGTAAAGATACCAGGTGTAATAAGCTGTTGGTCATCACTTGGCAATATGAAGGACTAGAGAAAAGGGGCGGCAAGAATATCGCCTTTGTGCCACTCTGGAAGTGGTTGTTAGAAAAGGGCAAGAAATAGGCAGACCCGAATCCCCCTGGACCCGCTTTGGGTGGCATTTCTTACATATGGCGCCGGTTCTGCTATTGCCGTATATAACAGTAAGGTATTAAACTTCTGAAACTAACCGCTTTTGATACCTTGACGGTGATTAGTAGACTGGATAGCACAACAAAGCTTGCCGATGGTGCCGGGACAGGCTCGGGCTCCCTTGGATGCAAATATCAGACTAGTGGAGCTGCAGCGCATGGTGCGTTCGTTGGACCCTGAGCTTGCGCAGGTCAGGCTGGTTTTTGACAGCGACTCCAAAATGGGGCCATGGCTGCGCGGCTTTTACAGGGACGGGGACGGCACAGCAGTAACAACTGTGGGAATGGGGCGCTGAACTTTCAGGTTCAGGTAGGGCATAGCCAAACCATGCAACTCCACCTGGGCAACTCAGGCAATACCAGCATTGGGTTCCGCATGGAGCAACCATCGGTGCAACAGCAGGACAACCAGACGACCCCGACCATCACGATAACGCCTGAATACGGCACAATAGCTCCGTATTCGACATTCCCGGTCAATGTAACCGTATCCATGCCTCTGAACAACACTCCCGGCGCAGTAACATGGACAGTAATCATATCAGCAGTGGAAGCAAGCAATGCATCCAATCCGGGCGGCGCCGTGTTGCAGGAAGGCGTTGCAAAGATCGTATCAATACAAGCGGTAGTTTCAACCACTTCAACAACTACAATACCGCAGAAAGTCGCTGTTAGCGCGCCTGCCATAACGCTACCAGCCAACACACTGATATATGCAGGGGTTGGAGTTACTGTGGCTGTATGCGTTGCTGGCGCGGCATTGGTACTGCGCGGACGCAAAGCAAGGAAGCCTAAGAAGGCAGCAAAGGCGCAGCGCAAGAGAGCGGCGCGAAAGGTTGCAAGAAAGCACACTAAGGGCAAAAAGACCAGTAGAAAAAAGAAGACTACTAGGAAGAGAAGACGTACAAGATAAAAGTATTAAGGAGTCATCCAGTCTATTTCGTAGTATTTGTACTCGCTTCTTGGAAGGTCTTGTGAACAGGTTAAGGAGGTCGCCTTCATTCCCATCCAAACTGTACTGGAGGGTGTGTTTGATAACGCTTATATACTTTATGGTAGATAATACTACCATAGAATATAATTTGCGGTAATTTAATATGCCGACAATTAGAAGTGCCATTCAGGGCACCAATCCGTGGTGGAAAGAGAAATTCGAGGTTGATTTCAAATATAGGGAGATCTACAGGACGCTGCAAAAGTTTATGCGGATGCCCCAAATAATAGCGCTTACGGGGCTTAGAAGAACAGGCAAGACCACGCTTATGCGCAAAATCATTTATGACCATATACGTTCTGGACTTGACAGCAAGGACATACTTTATTTTTCATTTGATGACTTTGCCGCTGCCGAGTTGGATGACATCGTTTCTGCATATGAAGAGCTTGTTGGCGGCAGCCTCAAGTCCGGTAGGCATTTGCTGCTGTTTGATGAGATACAGAAGCTAGATAACTGGCAGGAAAAGCTGAAGAGGCTCTACGACGCAAACTATGGAAAGGCAAAGATAATAATATCAGGATCGGAATCGCTTTTCATAAGGAAAATGTCGCGCGAATCCCTCGCAGGAAGAATCTTCGAGTTTGAGGTCAGTCGGCTTGCTTTCAAAGAGTTCCTTTCATTTAAAGGCGATAAGGTTGAACCGGTGGGCGTTTATGAAAAAGAGCTCGCAGGCTTATTTGAAGAATATACAAAAACCGGCGGTTTCCCGGAGCTCATTGGCATTAAAGACAATGAGGTCATCAGAAAATATATGAAAGAGAATGTAGTGGATAAAATATTATACGGGGACATCCCAAAAGTGTTCGAGAACTCCGACCCGCAAGTTCTCGAGTCGATTCTTAACATGTTGATGGATAACCCAGGCCAGATAATCAATGTCTTAGACCTTTCAAAAGAAATTGGAGTTGAAAGGCATATCTGTTCCAGATATTTATCTCACCTGGAAGCGGCGTTTCTGGTAAAGAAACTTTATAACTTCTCAAAAAATAGGCGCAAAGTAGAGAGAAAGCTAAAAAGATATTACCCCGCTCTTGTTTCTGCAGAGTTATTGTTGGCTGATGATGTGCTATCTAAATCAAAGGTATTTGAATGGAGCATTGTAACTCAATTAAGCCCGGCGTTTTTCTGGAGAGATGCTTACAAAAACGAAGTGGATGTGGTGCTTTCAAAAAATAAGGAGATCCTCCCTATCGAGATTAAATATGGAGGGATTGACCTGCATGGGTTGCTTGCATTTATGAATAAATTTAGCGTGAGTGAAGGGTACGTAATATCTAAGAAGGAGGAGGGGATTAGAAAATCTGGTAGCAACGTGGTAAAGATAACGCCGGCTTTTAAGTTCTTGCTCGATACTAAAAAATATGCTGGCTTCTGATTTACTCAGGGCTGCATCCAGTCTATTTCGTAGTATTCATACTCGCTTCTTGGAAGGTCTATCCTCCTTGCCTTGTAGTAGGTGACCGCCGTTTCCCTGTCCGCTATAGCTATTATCAGCTCGAGCTTCCTCTCCTTCGCTTCGCCTATTATAGCAGATAGCTCGCTGCCCCCTATGTATTCGTCCTCGCTTATGGAGAGCATGGCGAACCTTGGTGCGTCATCCTGCGGGTTTTCCGTATCCTTGCCCTTCCTGTGATACAGCAGGAAATCTATCTCCATGTTCTTCTTCCTGCTCTTTCCGGGTATGGCGAGTATGAACGTCTTCCTCACCGAGTGCGCGACCCTTATCGCGCGCGCCCACTCCGATATGAGCATTTTGACGTCCCTTGGGAATACCTGGATGACATGCTTGGAGTGCACCCACGCCGGGTCATCCCTTCCGGGCTTTGCGCCCGGGAAGTATATCCTGAAGTGGGTGCCGAACTTGAAGCCCGTCTTCACCACGTACCCCTTGCTCCTCCAGTCCTCGTATACCTGATACAGCTTTGGGAAGTCCGATCTTCTCCTGTAGGCTATGTCCGATATCTCCTGCTTGCTGTAGTTGCTTACCTTCAGCTTTCCGTGCTCCATCAGGAATACGGTCTCGTAGATATCCAGCTTGTTGAGTATTCCGTGGTCGCCGAGCTTGTAGGTGCCGTACTGGCCGAACCATAGCTCGTTGTATATCGCCTTGCTGTCTTCCGAGTCGTCGGCTATCGTGGTGAGGTCCTCTGGAAAGAACAGACCCGCCAGTTTGTACCCGCCGAGCCTTGGCTGCGCCGCGGGATACCTCTTTATCGGCGTCTTTGTGTTCTGCTTTGCCTGGAATCCGCCCTCCTTTATTATCAGGCCCCTGTCCCTCCAGTCCTTGTAGGTGAAGTATCTCGCCATCAGTTTCTTGTTACTTGCGAACCTCGACGCGACGTCATTGAATGTGAGCGTGCTGCCGTCAATGTCCCTGCATTCCGTCTTCCTGACGTCCATCAGGTAGAGTGCCTCTTCTGGGCGCAGGTAAAGCCTGCCGGCCTTGTAGCTGCCAAAGTGCCCATCCTTGAGTATGTCTACGGTGGACTGGTCTTGCGCGTACGTGCTGTCTTCCCTGCTATCGTAAATTATTGACAACATTTACTTCACTATGCTTTCTACGGTTTCCTCTTCGACCTTGGAGAGCTTTGCGGGTAGTATGAGTGTCGCCATGCCGCCCGAGGGCGCGCTCGCGATGCCCTCCATGTTAGTGGTGATCACTGCCTGACTGGGGGTTGATACGTTACGCACGATGAACACCTTGGTTTTTTCATTTATTATCCTTTCCTTGTAGTGGTCTTCTGCCGCATTCAGTGCGGCTGCCGCTTCGTTTAGCGGGAGCGTCTCCATCTTCTCTGCGTCGTAGTCGAGCAGCACCAGCGAATGCAGGTTGCCCTTCACGTTCCTGCTTATCGTCTCGTAAAACGACACCGGCTTGTAGCTCCTGCTCCATCTAGGTATTGTGCATGTCTGCCCAAACCTGTAGAAGTCAAGGCCGCTCTCTCCGATTGCTGCCGTGAATATTGAGCTTGCGTGAAATACTTTTGTCTCGACGCCCTGCGCGTGTGCCTCTATGAGCAGTATCTTGTGCGTTGTCGCCATCAGGGGGTCGCCTCCGACAAGCACAGCGACGTTCTTGCTCTTCGCATCATTCACTATGCGCTTTGCGTTCTCTTCCAGGTCCCCCCTCTGCAAGATTTTGGGTTTGCCACCAATAATCCTGGCGAGTTCCTGCAGCTTTTCGTCGTTGATTGCGCTGGTGTACCTTTCCGCGTAGAGTTCGCATCCCCTGCACGCCTCTATCGCACCTATTGAAATATCATCGTAGGATATGCCCGTTCCTACCAAAAGGAGCATCCGATCACGCTATGCCATCCGGCGTTATCTTTATTACGCATTCGCCTTCGGGCATGTTGGGCGAGTCGACGAGCCTCACTATCCTTTTCTCTTCCTTGCTCTTCCTCATGTAGAGCCTGGTCGTCGCGGCATGCGCCAGCACATTGCCTCCGATGGGTGTAGTTGGGTCGCCGAACATTATGCCGGGGTTGTCCATTACCTGGTTTGTTATGTAGGCCGCGAGGCTGTACTTATCGGCGAGCATCTGCAACCTATGTATGTGCTGGTTGAGCTTCTGCTGGCGCTCTCCCAGCGCACCCCTGCCCACGAATTCCGCTCTGAAGAGTGAAGTCAGCGAATCGATTATTATCAGCTTTACGTTTTTCTCCTGTATCAGCTTGTCGGCCCTGTCGAGCGTGAGTATCTGCTGCTCTGTTGTTATCGCCCTGACAAGCAGTATATTCCCAAGTGCCTTTTCCGGGTCCATCCCTGCTGCCTTGGCTATGGACTGGATTCTCTCCGGTCGGAATGTGCCCTCCGTATCAACAAAAAGCACAGTTCCATCAAGGCCGCCCTTGTTCTTCGGCAGCTGCGCGTCTACCGCCAGCTGGAACCCCAGTTGGCTCTTTCCGCTTGCGAACCTTCCATAGCTCTCAGTTATAGCGTTAGTCTCCACTCCTCCGCCTATCAAGCCATCCAAGTCCTTCGAGTTGGTGGATATCTTGCCTATCTGCATCCTCTTTTCGTAGAACTGCTCCCCAGTCTCGTATGCAAGCGTTGTGGACTCCTGGGCAACCTGCACTGCCTTCTTTGCCGCCTCCACGCTGATGCCTGTCAATTCCGCAAGCTCGTGGGGCGATGCGGTTGCCACCTTGTCAAGCGTATCTATCCCTGCCGCCTTGAGCTTTGTGGCGGTAGTTGGGCCTATTCCTGGCAGGTCCTCAAGCTCATGTATGGCCTTTTCCTTTGGCATAAGAACACGATATTAGTTTATGGACAAATAAGTATTTAAAATGAAGATACAACGTGCTGCAACTATGATTTCGGATTAAAGAGAAATAGTGCCAGCGTGGGTTACACGCTGGCAAGGCGACCAGTTCTTCACGACCTTCCTACAGTAGAGAACCTGTAGTAAGGTATAAGAATATAGGTTTAAAAAGCTTTCTTAGCGTCACAAATAGTGGAATATAACTTTCATAAAAATGAAATAAATGACCTTCCTCACTCTAGATGTAAAAGGGGCTTTGGCTGCCCTGCTGCTTGGAGGCGTGCTTTTCGTCCTTGACGGTTTTGGCTTCCTTTTCGTAACATTCATGCTCTACTTCCTGGTGCTGTCAGCAGTAGTTACAACTATTGGGAGGAAGCGCAAAAAGCACCTGGGGGTCTATCAAAACAGCAGGAGTATCGCCAATGTGCTTTCAAACGGCTGCGGGCCGCTGATATTCGCAGTAGGCGTCTTCTTCTCTATCGCGTTGAACCATCCGTTTTGGATTTGCATCACTCTGGCAGGCTTTGGCGCCAGCGTGGCGGCCATAACGGCTGACAAGTTCAGCAGTGAGATAGGCGTGCTTGACGGCACCCCGAGCGACATACTGAACATGAGGAAGGTAAGTAAAGGTGCGTCTGGAGGGGTAACGGCACTTGGGCTTTCTGCAGGGTTGCTGGCCGCGATCCTGATTGCGCTGCCATTTGGCTACCTGGTATCCCCGGCGTTCCCCCTCAACCTTGCCGGACTAGCTTACTATGTCATTCTTGCGGTTGCCCTAGGAGGATTTGTCGGCACGCTTGTAGACTCCATATTGGGCCATTTTGAGGAAAGAAAAATTGGTAACAAGTTCTCATCCAACTTCTTCTGCAGCATCTGCGGGGGCATTGTAGGGATGCTGGTGCTGGCGCTTGTGCTGATTTAGATGCGCCAACCGGGAATCGGACCCGGGTCGCGAGCTGTTTCCAAGTTTGGGAAGCTCGAATCTTACCATTGGACCATTGGCGCTTGTTTACCTTATGTAACTTGGATTTTGGTCCGGCGCAATGGGTTGCTGCTGCCCGAGCTGCGGCATCTGGAGCTGCTGCATCATCTGCTGCTCAACCTCCTTCAGCGCCTTGGCGGTCCTGCTTATTATCTTGTCGAGGTTCTTTGTGTCTATCGAGAGGCCTAGCTGCGGGCCCAGCACAGTGAGGACTGCCTTTGCCGCGGCCGCGTCAAGATCCACGAAGGCGACCTCGCCCATCAGGCATACCGCCGGTACGTTGTCCATCTTTGCGAATCCGATGATCATTCCCGCAGAGCCAAATATCATGCCCCTTGACTTGCCAAAAAGTATTCCGCTCTTGCCCAGCTGGGCGACGACCTTCCTGTTTGAAGCGTTGCCGAATACCTTTGGTGAACCGGTTACCGGCTCTCCCGGGGCGTAGCCGCCGACCGTGTATATGAACTCGCCTTTCAGCGTGTCCTTGAAGAACTCAACTATCTTCTGATTTACCTCGTATTGGCCCTCCACACTTGCGGCCTGGTCGTCTCCTATCAGCAGCACTATGTCGCGGCTGCCCTTCTTGTTCTTCAGCATGTAGAAACGGTTCGACGGCATCCTGATCGTTCCGTTCTTTAGCATGGTGACCTTTGGAGGGAAATGGTCAGAGTACAGTGTGGCGAACTTGGTCGCATCGAATTCGTTTTTGAGGTGTTGGGCGACGAGCTTGCCCACGCTGCCGACCCCGGGCAAGCCTACAACGAGCACGGGCCTGTTCAGCTTCGTCTTTTTCTTCACCACTATCCAGGTTTCGTCATTCATGCGATCATATCTGCGCCAGTATGTCCTCTTTCTCCTTCCTTAACTTCTCCTTCTCAAGCTTAAATATTCCTTTCTTCAGTTTTGCCGTTATTGCCGCCTCCGCCTTCTTCACCTTTGATTCTGCCTCCACATAATCCTTGCCGTCTGCGCTGAAGCGGTATTTGGGCGCGCTGATATACGAAATCTCCACCCCGTCCGCCAGGGCGGATGCGAGCATTTCTCTTAGCTCCGTAGCCCCGGACTCGGTGTTGTAGGTCTCGAGCGTTGCTATGTAAGAAACGTTGTGCTTCTTCTCCTTCCTGTTCGCCTCTATGGCCTTCTGGAGCTCTTCCTTGAGCCTCTTCGGCGCCTTCAGGTTATCAAACTGCGCAGAGTTTGCGGTAGCCTGTTGGAAGAGGTTTGCGTAGCTGCCGAATTCGGCGTGCAGTCTGCCCAGAATTTCGTCTCTGGGTTGCATGCCTGCCTGCTTTGCTGCCTGCTGCAGGAGCCCGGAAAGCCTCCTCTCGAGGTTATACACACCTATTTTGTCCTTCGACTCCTTCGGGGTGACCTTCTTGAGCGATACGTCGATGGTGTTCCTTTCCTTGTCGTAGAGCGTGACCTTGCATACGAGGTTCTGCCCTTCGTGGATGAACTCCCTGATGTTTTTTATCCAACCCGACGATACCTCCCTTATCGGCATGAATACCTCAAGATTATTGTACTCCAGAAGCTTGCAATACGCGCCGAACTGCGAGATCTTTGCGACCTGTACTATGACCAGCTCCCCAATCCTTGGGGTGTTTTCGTACGGCATTCGAATCACTGGGCCTTTACCTCGAGCTTCTTCTTAGTTCTGGTGCCCACTACCCTTTCAACTGCGTACTTGCATTCCTTGCATTCCATCAGGATCTTCTGCCTTTTCGACGCCTTTATCTGGCTTGCCTTGCCCTTTACCTTGCCGTGGTAGCCCTTCAGTTTCCTTGCCCTTCGTCTTGCACCCATGCCAAGGCCGCTAGCGGGCTTGCTCGAGTAGAGCTTTATGCCGTGAAGGGTGTGCTTGTTGCACCTTGGGCAGTACGTCCTGATCTCTTTTGTTATCTTCATATAATCACTAAGTTTGCTTGCAGATTCCGCTGTTGACCAAGAATGCGGCGTCCTCCTTGTTGTCCATAGATATGAGCTGCCCCCCGTCGAGAGGTCCTATCTTCCTTCCTGACGGGAGTATTATCTGCGGTATCGACTGTGCGGAACGTAGCGTCTGTGTTTTTTGTACCTCCTTGCTATAGTCTGGTGCATTCGACTTTAAAAGCTTAATTGCCTGCTCATAGAATTCCGTGTCCTGCTGCGTGGCCGGAGACGGCAGCTGCCTGGCGTATGCCACGTATATCAATATCTTCTGCCTCCTCTTCTCGAATATCCCCGTGAGCAATCTGGCAGCGTTCTCCTTTTGGCCCTTTTCGTCTTCGGTTCCTGTGCCGTGCGAGTTTATGAACTCCTTGAAATCGTCATAGAAACTCTTGGGCACCAATTGAAGCTCGTTGGACTGCCTCTCCTTCTGATATGTTTGCCAAAGTATTTCGTATGTTATATCATTCATAGCTCCCACCGGCCAGGACCCCACACTTCCACTAATCGCGCCGCTTATATAATATATGATTCTGAAACATAAAACGTTAAGATTATTATATAAGGT
>VFSW01001408.1_pt1 | contig 36731 bp, 34 predicted proteins | sample 5358111 | NCBI WGS metagenome assembly VFSW01 (sample SAMN11554181, study PRJNA540505) | mine drainage metagenome | isolation source: sediment from site ElyBrook_90M | place: USA: Ely Copper Mine, Vershire, VT | collected 2017 | reverse complement strand
ATCCTGAAGTGTATATCGTGATCCTCCCAGCCTTTGGCATCTATTCGGAAGTGGCTGCCACCTTTTCCAGAAAGCGGCTCTTTGGTTACACTTCCATGGTCTATGCTTCCGTCGCCATTGCCATGCTTTCCTTCATGGTCTGGCTACACCATTTCTTTACCATGGGGGCGGGGGCCAACGTCAACGCCTTTTTTGGCATTGCCACCATGATCATCGCCATTCCCACGGGGGTTAAGGTGTTCAACTGGCTCTTCACCTTCTACCGGGGGCGGATCGAATTCACTACCCCCGTGCTGTGGACCCTGGGTTTCATCGTCACTTTTTGTATCGGTGGCATGACCGGGGTCTTGCTGGCGGTGCCCGGCGCCGATTTCGAACTGCACAATTCCGAATTTCTCATTGCCCACTTCCATAACATGCTGATCCCAGGTGCACTGTTTGGCTACTTTGCCGGCTATGCCTACTGGTTTCCCAAGGTTTTTGGCTTCAAACTGGACGAAGTCTGGGGCAAACGGGCCTTCTGGCTTTGGATCGTCGGCTTCTACCTCGCCTTCATGCCCCTGTATGCCTTGGGTTTCATGGGTATGCCTCGCCGCCTCCTCCATTATGACAATTCTCATTGGCAACCTTATCTGGTGGTTGCCTTGGGCGGAACCTTGATCATCTTTGGAGGCATTCTGTGTCAAATCCTGCAACTCACCTTCAGCATTCGCAACCGCGCCCAGTTGCGCGATGAAACCGGTGACCCCTGGGATGGGCGTACCCTGGAATGGTCCATTCCCTCTCCCCCGCCTGCCTATAATTTTGCCCGGATTCCCCAAATCCATACCCGGGATGCCTTCCACTCCATGAAAAAGCAGGCACGCCACGCTGAAGAGGTCGATTATGAAGCCATCCTCCTGCCCCGTTCTTCCAGCCTGGGGCCCATCATGGGGGGATTGACCTTCGTTCTGGGTTTCTCTCTGGTCTGGTACCTGTGGTGGTCGGCCATCCTTGCCCTGGCAGGCCTTCTTGGCTGCGTCATTGTCCGCTCCTGGGACGAACACACCGAGGAGGAACTCTCTGCGCAGGAGGTTCGCGCCATCGAAACGGCTTTACGCCACCCCAATGCCTCCGTTTCCTACGCAGAAGGACTCCCCATCCAAAAACTCACTTTTGAGAGACACCCCTTGCCATGATCACTGCCCAGCCCCCCCTCGTCATCGGAAACATCGAGCGGGAACACCCCGAGCATGATTCCGTAGGTCTTGCCACCTTCGGCTTTTGGCTTTACCTGATGACGGACTGCGTCCTCTTTGCTGCACTTTTTGCCACCTATGCCGTACTTCATCAGAATTTTGCCGGCGGGCCAACCGGCAAAGATCTTTTCGATATTCCCTATGTCTTCGTCGAAACCCTTTGTCTGCTTCTATCCAGTACCACCGCCGGCTTTGCCCTGTTGTCCATGCAGCGTCAGGATCGTATTCGCCTGCTCTACTGGTTGGGCTTGACCGTTTTGTTGGGCATGGGTTTCATCGGAATGGAAATCCATGAATTCATCCGTCTCATGAGTGCAGGGAATGGCCCCCAGCGCAGTGGTTTTCTGTCTGCTTTCTTCACCCTGGTGGGGACCCATGGATTGCACGTCACCATCGGTCTGCTCTGGATGATCAACATGATCCTGCAAATAAGGCGCCGGGGAATCACCGTTCCCATCCAGTCGCGCCTGATCCGCCTCAGTCTGTTCTGGCATTTTCTTGACTTGATCTGGATCGGTGTGTTTACCCTTGTTTATCTCATGGGAGTCAGTTCATGAAAACATCTGTCCCCTCCCATGGCTCCCTGCGCTCCTATCTAGGGGGATTTGCCGCCTCCCTGTTCCTGACCCTGGCCTCCTTTGGACTGGTTCTCTATGGCCCCCACCTGGAGTCTTCGTTCCTGTTCGGAATACTCGCGCTACTGGCCATTCTCCAGATTACCGTGCAGATTTATTTTTTCCTGCATGTCGACACCTCCTCGGAACAACTTTGGCACCTTCTTCCTCTCCTCTATACCCTCCTCATTGTCATCCTGCTGGTGGGCGGCACGTTATGGATCATGCATAACGCCAACCTGCACATGATGTCGGGGATGGACCCCTAGGGATGAATACCCTCGCATTCAGAATTGCCCCGTCCCGACGGGATCTTTTGTCCCTGATCAAGCCGGGCATCGTGCTGGCCAATCTGGTTTCCGTAATCGGAGGATTTGGTTTGGCCGCTCGAGGACAGGTAACCTGGTCCCTGCTCAATGCCACTCTCTGGGGTGCCGCCCTGATCCTCAGCGCCGGCTGTGTTTTCAACAACCTCATCGACCGGGATATCGACTCCTTCATGCAACGTACCCGACAGCGTCCCTTGGCGCAGGGAAGAATCACCGCCCCTCAAGCCTTGGCATGGGGCACCCTGTTGTTGGGCAGCGGTACCTGGGTGCTGGGATGCCATACCAATCTTCTGACCCTGGCCGTTTCTCTGACCGGAATTTTTGTCTACGTTGGTTTGTATAGCCTGTATTTCAAACGTCATTCCTGGTTGGGGATTTGGGTCGGCAGCATCGCTGGAGCCATTCCTCCCCTGATAGGCTACACAGCAGTCACCCACCATCTGGGACCGGGGGCCTGGTTCCTGTTTCTGATCTTCTGCCTGTGGCAAATTCCCCACGCCCATGCCATTGCTCTCTTGCACCTCGAGGATTATCGTCGAGCCGGACTCCGTCTCTTGCCTCTCACTCATGGAGAAGAAGTAGTGCGCCAGCGTTTGCCCTACTACATTGGCGCCTTTCTACTGGCCACCCTGCTGCCCTTTTTTTATAGCCTGACCGGACCGACCTACCTGCTCGTGATGCTGACTGTGGGGGGAAGTTGGCTGGGCATGACCTGGAAAACCCGTCATCATCTTCACCTGAAATCCTGGGCCCGGGGTCATTTTATGTTTTCGATTCTGGCCATCATGATCCTCAATTTCATGCTGGTGCTCGACCCCGCCATTCTGCTTCTGCGGGGCTCCTGAACAACACGCAACACGGGCCTGTGAGGTCCTTTCCAGGGGGTAAAGAGCTCCATCAAACCTGTCACAGAATGAAACACTTCTGCTGAAATGCCGGGATTACCATAGGGTCCCCTCCCCCCTATCCACAAGAGGTGTTCCATGGCAAAACGTGCTTCGACCCCGCCCCTTCCCCACGATCGCCCAGGACTGGACAAGGTATCGCTCCAGCGCAGCATTTCCAATCACCTGCTCTTTACCGTTGGCAAGACTCGGGACAAAGCCTCTCGCCATGACTGGTTCGTGGCCGTTGCCCATGCCGTACGCGACTGCATGGTGGAAAACTGGATTCAAACCCAGGAGCAGTTGCACAAGCACGAAGGAAAACGGGTCTATTACCTTTCTCTCGAATTTCTCCTCGGTCGGATGTTGGTCAATAGCCTTTACAATCTGGGACTGCTCGATACCTGTCGGGAATGTCTGACCGATCTGGGGGTGGACTTCGAATCAATTCGCGCCGTGGAAGAGGATGCAGGTCTGGGCAATGGGGGTCTTGGACGCCTGGCCGCCTGTTTCATGGATTCCCTGGCCACCCTGAACTACTCGGCCTGTGGTTACGGCATTCGCTATGAGTATGGCATGTTCCATCAGGACATTGAAAATGGCGAGCAGATCGAGCGTCCGGATAGTTGGTTGCGTTTTGGCAATCCCTGGGAATTCCGCCGCCCTGAAGTCAGTTACGAAATTCACTTTGGCGGCAAAGTCACCCATTACCGTGAAGAAGACGGCGTAGCCCGTTATCATTGGGTAGATACTGAGGTCGTCCTCGCTCTGGCCTATGATCTTCCCGTACCCGGACATGCCACCCCCACCACCAACAGTTTGCGCTTATGGTCAGCCAGGGGCACTCACGAATTCGATCTGCGCTATTTCAATGAAGGCGATTACATGGAGGCCGTCGCCAACAAAAACGAATCCGAAAATCTCTCCATGGTCTTGTACCCCGATGATTCCAGCATGGAAGGTCGAATGTTGCGTCTCAAGCAACAATACTTTTTTGTCAGCGCCTCCCTGCAGGACATCATACAGCGTCATTTGAACCATCATCCCGACCTGAGCATGCTGGCAGACAAAGTAGCCATTCAGCTCAACGACACCCACCCCAGCCTGTGCATCCCGGAACTGATGCGCCTGTTGCTGGACGTGTATCACTGGGATTGGGATTCGGCCTGGGACCTCACGAACCGTCTGTTTTCCTACACGAACCACACCATCATGCCCGAAGCGCTGGAAACATGGAGCGTCGACTTGATGGAGAAGTTACTGCCTCGCCATCTGCAGTTGGTTTATGAAATCAACCACCGCCTGCTCGAGGAAGTACGCCACCGTCACCCCGGCGACCCCAGCGTGCTGCAACGTCTTTCCCTCATCGACGAAACAGGCGGACGGCGCGTTCGCATGGCCCATCTCGCCATTGTTGGAAGCCATCATGTCAACGGGGTCGCCCAATTACACACCCAGTTGCTCAAATCCACGACCTTCGCTGAATTCGACGCTCTCTATCCCGGCAAGATCCTCAATGTCACCAACGGCATCACCCCCAGACGCTGGCTCAATGAAGCCAATTTCCGTCTTTCGGCCCTGCTTTCGGAGACTTTGGGAGAGGCCTGGAAAAACGATCTGTCCCAACTCTCGGCACTGGCCCACCGAGCCGATGATGAAATATTCCAGCAGCGTTTTCGCGCGGTAAAACAAGCCAACAAACAGGCCCTGGCCGCGTATCTTTTCCAGCGCCATGGCATGACGCTGGATCCGGAGACCCTGTTCGATGTACAGGTCAAACGAATTCACGAATACAAACGTCAACTGCTCAATGTGCTGGGGGTCATCACCCGCTACAACCGCCTGCGTTCGGGACAGGGCGATCACCTGGTCCCCCGTACCGTCATCTTCAGCGGCAAGGCAGCTCCTGGCTACGCCGCTGCCAAACGTATCATCGCCCTGATCCATGCCGTGGCTGAAGTCATCAATAACGACCCTCTGGTCCATGATCGACTCAAGGTCGTCTTCATTCCCAACTACAATGTCACCATTGCCTTGCGTCTCATTCCTGCCGCCGAACTGTCAGAACAAATCTCCACCGCCGGTACCGAGGCCTCGGGAACGGGCAACATGAAACTGGCACTCAATGGTGCGCTCACACTGGGAACCCTGGATGGAGCCAATATCGAGATTGGACAGGCCGTAGGATGGGACAACTTCTTCGTATTCGGCGAGACTACCGAACAGATCGCCCAACTTCAAAAAACCGGTTACCACCCGCAGGAATTGGTCCATACCCACGAGGAGTTACGTCAGGTACTGGACATGATCACCCAGGGGTATTTTTCGCCGGATCAACCCCATCGCTTCGCCCCCATCGTGGAAGAACTCACCACCCGCGACCGCTTCTTCCTGCTGGCGGATTACGAAGCTTATATTGCCGCCCAGGAACGGGTGGATGATGTTTACCGCAATCCCACGGAATGGACACGCCGCTCCATTCTCAATGTCGCCCACATGGGGGTTTTCTCCAGCGACCGATGTATTCAGGAATATGCCCGGAATATCTGGCATCTGAACGACTGAACCGCCGGATCCCCGCCGAATCAGGCGGGGTCATGAAAGCGCTTTTTACGCGGGAGGGCCAGATGGGCAACAATATCCGCCATCAACTCTCCCGAGTGGCCTGAACCGTAGATCTGGCTCCCGGCGTAACTCTGTTGCAACTGATAGGTCAGGGCCTGTGCCATGGCCTGGGGTTTCCAGGGACTGTCGCGCACATTGCTGGCACGTTCCCGTCCGTTCTGACGATCGCCCAGATTCACCACCGGTGTACCCAGAAAAGCGCATTCTCGAATCCCCACACTGGAATTTCCGATCAAACAGCGCGCCTGACGCAATAAACGCAGGAACAGGCGCCCCTCCAGATTGGCGATCATTCCCATGGGTGCAAGGGGATGATCCCGACGAAAATCGGTCACCGCCCGGGAGGTGGCCTCAGATCCCGCATCACTGTTGGGGTTGAAAACCACGAAAGGCAAACCACTGGCACTGACCACCTGCAGGGTCATCATCATGTGGCGATAACTGGACTCATGCTCTGTGGTATCCGCATGCTGCAATACCATGATGAATTCGCCCTCGAGATTGAAATGATCCAATCCCTCCTGTCCAACCAGCGCCAACGCCAGGTCATCCAGGGAGATCTGGCAGGCTTCCCGTGCCAGATCAATGGAAGGACACCCGGTTACATAGATACTGTCCGGATGTTCCCCCATGCGCATGAGACGCGCTGCCGCCTGGGCATTAGCTACCAGATGAATATCGGACAATTTGGTCACGGCATGACGCACCCGCTCATCGATATTTCCGGTGATTTCACCACCTTGCACATGGATCAGGGGAATCCCCAAATAGGATGTAGCCACTGCCGTACCCAGAGTTTCATAACGATCAGCGATGGTGATGACCCAATCCGGACGGGCGATCTCCAGATGGCGCGTCGTAAATAAAATAGTCTGTGCCGTGGTTTCTGCCATGCGTCCAGGATCATTCCCCGGAACCAGGGTCTCCCCTTCCGCCGCCACATGGAATCCATCTTCACGGATCAGGTCGGCCACCCGGCCATGTCGGTCCGAAAGTGCGGAACCGGAGCAAAGACAGTGCAATTCGACGTCTTCCTGTTGATTCAAAGCCTGCAGGGTACTGCGAATACGGGAATAACTGGGGCGAGCGGTAATAGCGACAAGGATTTTACGAGGGATGGACATCATTGATTTCCAAGAGATGATCTTTGGGAAGCGCACGGGTCAACACCTGACCGAGAAGGTGATACAAATCTTCATAACCCAACCCGCCTCCCGGCTTTTTGAAAGCTAGATCTGAACGGGTCAGGGAATGACCGGCCGGCAGGTCTTGAGTAGTCACCCAGGATCGCCCAAAAATGGCAGGGTCAAAGCCTAATCGTTCTAGTTGCACTGATTTTAAAACAGGTGAGGTACGCATACTCCAGGCAAAGAGTGCACCGTCCACCAGTGCTTTAAGCCTGGTGGGAGTAAGGGAAGCTGGAACATCCGGTCCGAACATCCGTTCATGCAACGTCAAATGAACTTCCAGTAGTGAGGCGCCCAGATAAGTCGCCACAATCCCTGGAACAGGAGATGCCGAATGGTCGGACAATCCAACCGGAAATGAAGGCTCCGCCTCGAGCAAGGTTTCCAGCAGATTAAGGCCCACTTCCTGCGGAGGGGTGGGATAACGACTGGTACAGTGCATCAGCGCCACAGATGAACCATGACACTGGAATTCTTGCGCCAAGGCCAGCAAACCCTCGGGGGCCATCAAGCCACTGGAGAGCAGGAGGGGTTTGCCGGTACGCCCTACCCATTCCAGCAGTTCCGGGTTATGGACCTCGCCGGAAGCGATTTTCCAAGCCGCCATGCCCAAGGCATCAAGCCATTCACAGGCACGAACAGAAAAAGGACTGCTTAAAAACACCAGGCCATGACGTTCTGCATGAAGTTTGAGTATCTTCCATTGCTCGAACGTAAATTCCATACGCTGCCAGTAGTCATAACGGGAACGATCCTGCAGGCTGAAAGGAACACGCCAAGGTTCGTGCACCGTACTTTCTTCTGCGGCCAAATGAGTTTGAAATTTAACGGCCTGCACCCCGCACTCGGCGGCCACTTCAATAAAAGCCATGGCCTGACCCAAACTGCCTTCATGGCTTTGAGCCACTTCGGCAATAACGAAGGGAGGGTGATCTGGACCGATATCATAGTCAGAAATTCTCATGAAAGGGTCCTGTATGAGTGGTAATTTGTACCAGCAAATTATACCAATGGGCACTTTTGCGATTGTAACAAATGGTTCTTCCCGGTTAAGGTTCCTTTAGAAAAGCGAACATCATGAACCCTCGATCTTAAGTCAGAATTAGACCCTCCGAAGCAAAACGGCCCCCGGTTACAGTACGCAAGAAGATCTCCGCTTATAATGCTTCTTCCTCCCTCTTGACCGATCTTCCTGTGACCCCAACCCCTCAGCCACACCCCTCCCTTTCGGGTTCTCTCTGGATGTTGGTGGCGGGTCTAAACTTCGCTCTGATGGGAGTCTTTGTCAAGTGGGGCGCACAGGATTTCAGTGCTTCGGAACTGGTATTTTATCGTTCACTGTTTGGTATGCTTTTCCTCTTGATCATGGCCCGCCAACCCCTCAGGGCCTATGCCTCTGTACATTGGCTCCGCCATCTGGGGCGCAGTCTGTCTGGACTGATCTCTCTCTGGCTGTATTTTCTGGCCTTGGCCCATTTGCCTCTGGCCACTGCCGTCACCCTTAATTATACCTCTCCCCTTTTTCTGGCAGCCATCCTGCGCTTCACCCAACCCCACGATTCCAGACCCGGATTGCTGGGGCTTCTGGGACTGGGATTCGGGGGGGTGATTCTGTTGTTACAGCCCCATCTGACGCCCCAACAGTGGGGGTATGCAGGGATTGGTTTACTGTCGGGCATGAGCGCCGGATTCTCCTACGCCCAGATTCGTAGCATGGCCCGTCTGGGCGAACCGGACTGGCGGGTGGTGTTTTACTTCACCACCCTCTCCACTGTGGTGACCGGTCTGGCCCTGCCCTTTCAACCTGCCCATGCCTGGTCCCTTCATTCTCTGGGCATTCTGGCCGGATTGGGGCTCTTTGCCACCCTCGGACAACTGACCATGACACGCGCCTACCGCACTGGAATAACCTTGGTGGTTGCCAATCTGGCCTATGGCACCATCGTCTTCTCCACCCTGCTGGGGATGGTTGTTTTTACCGAACGTCCCGCCCTGACAACCTGGCTCGGCATTGGAGTGGTCATTCTGGCCGGGGTAGGGTCGAGCCTTTGGCGCTCGTCACTGCCCGCCAGATCCCTGCCAGCAGTTGCAACGGCGTCGGGGGACAGCCCGCCACCACCACGTCCACCGGAATGACCTGACTGACCCCACCCAAACAGGCATAGGATTTTCCAAACACCCCCCCATCGCGTCCACAGTCCCCCACCGCCACCACCCAACGGGGTTCCGGCAATGCCGCGTAGGTGCGACGCAGAGCCTCCTCCATGTGTCGGGAAACGGGACCGGTCACCAACAACAGGTCGGCATGGCGCGGACTGGCAGAAAAATGTAGGCCCAGCCCCGTCAAGTTGTACTGGGGAGCATTGAGCGCATGGATTTCCAGTTCACAGCCGTTGCACGACCCCGCATCCACATGGCGAATCACCAGGGCCCGTCCAAAGCGCTGCCACAAAGCCTGTTGCCAAGTTTCCAGGTCAGCCTGCGGCCAGGAAAAGGGTTCACTGCGCACTCCATGGCGTAAAATCTCGTTCAAAATATTGGCCATCATCCATCCTGCCCGCTGTAACTCAAGTTAAAGGACTTGTTGATCAAAGGAAAATCCGGCACGATATTGCCCTGCACCGCATGTTCCAGAACGGGCCAGTTGCTCATGGACACATCTTCCGGATGCCAGCGTCGTACCTGCCCCTGCGCCCCCAGTTCCAGGGCTACGAATACCTCGCCGCGCCACCCCTCCACCCAACCCACCCCGACTCCTGCCCGCAAGGGGGGCGTGTCGTTCCAAAGGCTCGGTCCAGACGGCAAATACTCGATGAAATGACGAATCAGACGCAAGGATTCAAAAACTTCATCAAAGCGCACGGCCACCCTTGCGGCCACATCGCCCTGAGTGCGAGTCGCCATGCGCACTTCAGCCTGTGCATAGGGGGGCGTGGGACAGGACACGCGCAGGTCCCATGCCTGAGCCGAGGCTCGTCCTGCCAACCCCACCAAACCAAGACGGGCAGCCAACTCCGGGGTCACCCTTCCCGTGCTCACATAGCGGTCCTGTACCCCCGCGTGTTCCTGTAACAATTCCTGCAAACGATGCACTTCCCGCTCCAGAGTCACACCTTCCTCCCGCAGGGATTGACAGTCAGAGACCGTCAATGCCCGGGCCACGCCCCCTAACTGAATCTGGTCATGCAGATAACGGTGTCCCACCAGTTTTTCGTGGGTACGCAAGGCGGTTTCCTTGAGCGCCCAAAACAGGGAAAACCCTGCACTCAACCCCACATCGTTGCATAGGTACCCCAAATCTCCCAAATGATTGACCAGACGTTCCCTTTCCAGCCAGAGGGCACGCAGCCATTCGGCTCGTTCCGGAATCTGACGCCCCAAAATGGATTCCAGCGCCTGAGCCGTCGCCCAGGCACCGGCCACCGTACTGTCGCCAGATACTCTTCCGGCCAGATGGATCAAGGCCGCCGGAGCAAGAGATTCGGCCCGTTTCTCGATCCCCTTGTGGGTATACCCCAATTGAGTATCGAGACGCAGCACCCGTTCTCCCACCACGGAAAAGCGAAAATGCCCCGGTTCGATGATGCCGGCATGCACCGGCCCCACGGGGATTTCATGTACCCCCTGCCCGCTCACCGTGACAAAAGGATAGGGTTCCCGTACCAGAGGTGGGTAAACTTGTCCGTCTTCTCCTTTCCGCAGGGGGAAACGGTCAGCGGGCCAAGCGCTGTGGCGCAACCAGGGGCGACTCTCTGCGGCTCCCTGGGCAAGCAGACCCAGCAGATCATGGGTGGCGCGTTGCAAACGATTGGCATTGGCAAACACATCGTCCAATGCTGGGTAGGTGGGGTCATGGGCGGGAAGAGATACCCGTAGCCAGCGTAGTCCTCCCTGCACCGCCAGGGCCAGATGCAGGTCAAAATTTTCTTCCCCTTCATCACTGCCCCACAGAGAAACCAGGCGCGCACCCTGTTCCTTTTGCGTCAGACAGAGACTCCGCAGATCCTCCCGGGATACCGTTTCCTGCCAAGCCGGCACAACACCAGGCAAGGTCTGCAGGGGAGGCATCGAAGTCATCATTGTCCTAACCCAGCAGCGCTGCAGCCTGACGATACCAGGTCGCCAGGACTGGCGGCAGATAAAGGCCAAGGATCAAGACTAGGGTCAAGTGCAGGAATACCGGCAGGATGGCCGGAGGATGGGGCAGGCGCTGCCCGGTTGCGGGACCGAAGACCATGGGTTGAACCTTACCAAAAATCGCCGCAAAGGCTACTCCCAAGGCACCCAGCAAAATGGGGGTGGCCCAGGGCTGTTCATGCATGGCCGTGGTCAAGATCAGAAATTCGCTGGCAAAGACGCCGAAAGGGGGCATGCCGAGGATGGCCAGTGCGCCCAGCAATAACCCCCAACCGATGGTGGGACTGGTACGGATCAAGCCCCGAATCTGCGTCATGAGTTGCGTCCCGCTTTTCTGGCTGGCGTGACCCACGGCAAAAAAAATGGCGGATTTGGTGAGGGAATGCATCGTCATGTGCAATAGTCCGGCAAAATTCGCTACCGCTCCCCCCATCCCGAAAGCAAACGTCATCAACCCCATGTGCTCAATGGAAGAATAAGCGAAAAGACGTTTGATGTCCTTCTGACGCATCAGAAAAAGCGCTGCCACGGCCACGCTGAAGACTCCAAACCCCATCATCAGATGCCCGGCGAAAGGTTGGTGCAGAGCGCCGTCCACCAGCACTTTGGTACGTAATATCGCATACAGGGCCACATTGAGCAGCAAACCGGACAGCACGGCAGAAATGGGCGTTGGACCTTCAGCATGGGCATCGGGCAGCCAGTTGTGGAGTGGGGCAAGTCCCACTTTGGTGCCATACCCCACCAGCAAAAATACGAAGGCCAAAGAAACGATGGTGGGCTCCAGTTGCCCCTTGACCTGGGCCAGATGGGTCCAGAGCAAGGCGTTCCCCCCTTCTCCCAGAACTTTTTCTGCAGCAAAATAGAGCAATATGGTGCCAAAGAGGGCTTGGGCGATACCGACACCGCACAGAATGAAATATTTCCAGGCGGCTTCCAGACTGGCCGGGGTTCGATACAAGGACACCAACAATACCGTGGTCAAGGTCGCCGCCTCCATGGCCACCCACAACAACCCCAGATTATTGGTGGTCAAAGCCACCAATAAGGTGAACAGGAAAGCCTGATACATGCCGTGATAAAGACGCAAACGGCTCGCCGAAAGCCGCCCATGCTGCACTTCATTCCCCACATAGGAGCGCGAGAACCACGCCGTCGTCATGCCCACAAAAGCCGTCAACCCCACCAGAAAGACATTGAAGGGGTCCACCACGAACTGTTCATCCCAGGCACTCACCCGACCCTCCTGTAGCACGCGCACTGCCAGGAACCCTGCAGCCCCCAGAGTGGCAAGACTGAAAAGAAGATTGACCAGCGGTGCCTGTGCCCGTTGCCCCGTTGCGCCCAGCCAAAGCCCGCCCAGCAACGGAAAACTTAACAGTACCCAAATCTCCATGTCATTCTTCCTTGAGTTTTTCCATGTGGCGGATATCCAGACTGTCGAAGGTTTCACGAATCTGAAAAAAGAAGATCCCAAAAATAAACATTCCCACCAGCACGTCGAGGGCCACCCCCAGTTCCACCACCATGGGCATGCCATAAGTGGCTGAGGTAGCCGCCAGAAACAGGCCATTTTCCAGGGCCAGAAAACCAATGACCTGGGGCACCGCTTTACGGCGCGTAATCATCATCATGAAAGACAGCAACACACTGGCCAGGGCAATGCCCAGGGTATTGCGCAGGATGGTGCTGGAAAAGTGTGAAATAGGCAGAGCCAGATTGAAGGAGAAAACCACCAGACCAATCCCCACCAGCATCGTGGTGGGAATGTTGATCAAGGTTTCCACGTCCCATACCACGTCGAGACGGCGAATCAGGCGATGCAACAGCAGGGGGAGAATCAGGACCTTGATGATCAAGGTCAAGGCCGCCGAATAATACAAATGGGGTTGATGCGTCAGCCAGGCACTGTCCGCAATGGACAAGGTCAGGATCAAACCTTGCCAGGCAAAGAGGTGGATCAAGGTCAGGATGCGGCGCTGGGAAAGCATGGCAAAGGCGATCAGAAGCAATAACGAGGCAAACAGATCGAGTAGTTGCTGTGCAAAGGGAGCCGGGTTCCAGTGACTCATGCTCAGGAACCCAGCAGATAATGCAACAGAATGGCCAATACCGCCAGCAGAAATGCGGTTCCCAGATATTCCGGAACACGAAATAAACGCTGTTTGGCCGAAACGGTTTCCAGTACGGCCAAGCCCGCACCCATCACCGTCAATTTAAGAAGAAACAGGATCAGAGCCCCCAGGATCCCCCATCCCCGCTGACTATCCGTCAGACCAAAGGGCAGGAAAAGCGCAAAGCCAAGGCTGAAATAGATCAATAATTTTAGGGCATTGGCCCATTCGATGAGGGCCAGATGACGTCCCGAATATTCCAGGATCATGGCTTCATGGATCATCGTCAGTTCCAGATGTGTCTCAGGGTTGTCCACCGGGATCCGTCCATTCTCCGCCAGCAGCACCATCAGGAAAGCAACCCCGGCAAAGGCCAGACTGGGATAGAGATAAAATCCGCGTGCAGCAAATCCGGTCACCATGAAACGCAGGGAGGTACTGGCATTGAGAGACGCAATGGTAAAAAACACCATGAGGAGTGCCGGCTCTGCCAGAAAGGACACCAACATTTCACGGCGCGCCCCCAGCGAACCAAAAGCCGTCCCCACATCCATGGCTGCCAGTGCCAAAAACACCCTGGCCAGGGACAGCAACCCCACCAGAGCGATCACGTCCACTGCGCCAGCCAGAGGGAGATCGGTGATGACCATGGGAATCAAACTGGCGGTCAAACCCATACACCCGAAAAGAAGATAGGGGGTCACACGGAATAGAGGAGATGCTGTTTCCGCAATCACCACTTCCTTGTGAAATAACTTGAATAACTGCCGATAAGGCTGTGTCAAGGGAGGCGCTTGTCGATTTTGCAGCCAGGCCCGCCAAATCCCTACCCAACCCATCAACAGCGGCGCCAGCAGAACACCCAGAATTTCCTGCCCCCCTTGAAGCAACCAGTTTACCAACGTCATGGCCGGCTCCCTGTCACGAGTGCCAGCAAGGCCATCAGGGTGGTAAAACTGAACAGCAGATAGGTGGAGATACGCCCCTGCTGCAACACCCCCACCCATTTCACCAGACGGGCCACGCCCCGCACCAGCGGCAAATAACAGAGAGCCCAAAGTGGATCGCGTACCTCGCTGTGGTAGTGCGGATGAGAATCAAAGGGGCTGGGAATCTCCCGTGACAGGCCAAAGAATGATTCGAAAATCTGCTTGATCGGTTGGCCAAACCCATCGGCACTATCCTGCATGCGCGCAGTCTGGAAAGGATAGCCGCAGTCCCAGGCCGGTGCCCGTCGCCACCGACCATGAAAAAACCGGCGTACCCCCAGAAAGGTCAAACCCACACTCACCCCAATGACGGCAAACAGGATCAGCGGACTGTAACTCGCTCGGTTGGCAGAAACCGGGGTGACCCATAACCAGCCGTGTCGGGCAGCACTGGCACCCAATCCCTGCCCCACCAGCGCATGGGTCACCGTATCCAGTTGCAGGATGACCGAACTGGGAAACAGGCCCAACAGCACACAACCCAAGGCCATCCACCCCATTCCGAAACGCTCCCAAACACCGATATCCTGTACCTCACTCAGCACCAGACCCCGCGCCTGCCCCAAAAAAACGATGCCATAAAACTTGACCATGGCAAAACCCGCCAGGGCCCCGACCAATGCCAGCACTGCGGCCCCCAGAGGCAGTACCATATTGAGCCAGGGCTGCGGCAGATCAGGACGCAGCAAATAGGCCTGCAACAACAGCCACTCCGAAACAAACCCGTTGAAAGGCGGCAATCCGGCCAGTGACAGAGCGCCCACCAAACTCAATCCCGCCACCCAGGGCATGACACGGATCAGCCCCCCTAATTTGGCCATGTTCCGTTCCGCCGTGGCATGCAACACCGATCCCGCACCCAAAAACAACAATCCCTTGAAAAAGGCATGATTGAGGGCGTGATACAACACCGCCGCCAGGGCCAGGGCAGCAACGGTTTCTTGCCCGGCTCCATGAAACAACAAGGTCAAACCCAATCCACTCAGAATCAGCCCCATGTTTTCCACGGAAGACCAGGCCAACAAACGCTTGATATCAGATTGGACAGCGGCAAAAAGCACGCCGAAGAGTGCCGTCAAGGAACCCAATCCCACCAGAAGCGCCCCCCACCACCACAAGGGCTGTCCAAGCAGATCGAAAAGTACCCGTAACAAGCCATACAAGGCCATTTTGAGCATGATCCCGCTCATCAGCGCCGACACCGGAGAAGGTGCAGCGGGATGGGCTTCAGGCAACCAGGTGTGGAGTGGCAGCAAGCCGGCCTTGGCACCAAACCCGATTAACGCCAGAATAAATGCCGTACTCGACCAGAAACTCGTCAAAGAATGATGCCGGAGCGTGGCAAAGGCATAATCACCGCCTGTGCCACTTTGTAACAAGCCGAAACACAACAGCAAGGCAATAGCGCCCAGATGCGCCATCAGGAGATACAGAAAACCCGCCTCACGAATTGCCGGAATCTCATGATCGGTGGTCACCAGAAAATAGGAAGAAAGCGCCATGCTTTCCCAGGCCACCATGAAGAAATAGGCATCATCCGCCACCAGTACCATCCCCATACTGGCGAGAAAAAGCGCATAGAGCAAAATCAGGCGCTGAAAATCGCCTGGTTGAGTTTCTGCCATGTGCCGAAAGTATCCCGTTGCATAAGCGCTAATCCCACTCCCTGCCAAGCCCAGCAGCGTCAGAAAAAACGCTGACAGAACGTCGAGACGCAAATGAAAGGGCATCCCCGGCAATCCGATGGGCAGTACCAAAGTCTGTGCTCCTCCCTGCAGGGCCCAAAGCCCCGCCCCTGCCATGAGGGCAGATAACCCGGCAATCAGGGGAAACAACAGGCACCGCCCCAGGCGGGCGGGTAGCACCAGTCCCAGCAGACCCAACCCGCTCCACCCTGTGAGAATCAGTCCAACGAGATCGAGGGGCAGCAAGGGCATGGGTTCAGTCCTGGGATAAACGGCTGCGCGGCATGCGCGCCAGTTGCTCGGAAGAACCCCGGGTGTGGATGAATTCCCGGATCATCTGGCGCACCACCTGGGAAGGTGTCAAATCATGCAAACGACAGATCTCCTCAAAAATTTCTTTTTTGACGGGATCGATTAGGACACTCAAACGAGCCGTGCGATTTTCCATGACCTTTGCAATGCGAATTAAATTTGCTTTTAATAATATTTGATTATAACAAAAAACCCCTTCCTCAACTCCCGACAACTGGGACAACCTTACTCCTGTTCTTCACTGGCCGTCAAATTCGGCAAATGATCCCTCCTGGATTACAATGGCAAGGACGGAAACATTGGAGGCTTCAACCATGATATTGAATGATCGGGTCATTTTGGTCACCGGTGCCAGTTCCGGACTGGGACGCCATGCCGCACGCGCACTGGCGACTGCGGGGGCCACCACGGTCCTGCTCGGCCGCAATGAATCCCGCCTCGATGGGGTATACGATGAGATCGTCTCTGCCGGACACCCCCAACCGGTGATTCTTCCCTTTGATCTGGCCCAAGCCGACGATTCTCGTTTCGAGGCCCTGGCGGTCACCCTGACCCAGGCCTTGGGCAGACTCGACGGAATTCTGCATAGTGCCAGTCAATTTATAAAGTTAAGCAAACTTTCCCAACAAAGACTGAATCATTGGGAAAAGGCTTTTACCACTAACCTGTTCGCGCCCTTCGCCCTCACGCGCGCCTGTTTACCTCTGCTGGAGGCAGCACCAGATGGTGCGGTTCTATTTACCGCCGAACAACATGGCCTGTCCCCGGATGTCTACTGGGGGGGATTTGGACTGAGCCAGGCCAGCCTGATTGCCTTGGCTCGACTCTTTGCCCAGGAGCACCGGGATGACTCCGACCTGCGCTTCAATGTCCTGATTCCAGGCCCCGTCGCATCCCCGATGCGCCATCGCACCCATCCCGGTGAAGTGCCGGAATGTCTACCGAATATTTCATCTCTCATGCCTCATTACCAGTACTGGCTGGGTCCGGATAGTCGCGGACGAAGCGGCGAAATCATTCAGATCGAAAGTGACTACGACCCATCCCGAAAAGCCTGAACCGCTTCTTCGACCCGTTCCACTGTAATGAGACGAATCCCGTCGGGTATCTGCCGAGGGGCATTGGCACGGGGTATCAGAGCCACCGCAAAACCCAACTTTGCAGCTTCGCGCAAGCGCTCCAGACCACGCTGAACGGGGCGTACCTCCCCCGCCAACCCTACTTCACCAAACACCACCCAACCAGGCGGCAGGGGACGATTGCGCAAACTGGAGACAATGGCCAACAGGATGGCCAGATCCGCAGCAGGTTCGCCAATCCTCACCCCAGCCACGGCATTGACGAAGACATCCTGGTCCCCACAGGACACCCCAGCATGACGATGTAGCACCGCCAGGAGCAGGGCCAGACGATTTTGCTCCAGTCCCACCGTGAGCCGACGCGGAATACCCATCCGACTCTCATCCAGCAGCGCCTGAATCTCCACCGCCAGAGGGCGGGTGCCTTCCAGGGTCACCGTGGCGCAAGAACCAGATACCGGTTGTGCATGACGGGACATGAACAAGGCGGAAGGATTGCTGACTTCGCGCAAACCCGTCTCGGTCATCCCAAAGACACCCAATTCATTCACCGCCCCAAAACGGTTCTTGATCGCGCGAATCAAACGATAACTGGAACTGCCATCCCCCTCGAAATACAGCACTGTGTCCACCATATGCTCGAGGATACGCGGACCAGCCAAGGTGCCCTCCTTGGTGACATGCCCCACCAGGATCATCACCGGACCGCCACTCTTGGCCAAGCGCGTCAGTTGGGCCGCACAGTCACGCACCTGGGATACCGAGCCCGGCGCAGCTTCCAGCGCATCGCTGTACAGGGTTTGTATGGAGTCGATGACCACCAGTTGCGGCTGGCGCTCCCGAATCACCGCTTCCACTGCCTGCAAGCGCGTTTCGGCCAACAGATCCACCGCAGCCCCCGACAGTTGCAGACGACGCGCCCGCTCTGCCACCTGCTCTGGGGATTCTTCCCCTGTCACATACAGGACACCGTGCTGTTTTCCTACCTGAGCCAGGGATTGCAACAAAAGGGTGGATTTGCCAATCCCCGGATCCCCGCCCAGCAATACCACCCCTCCCGGCACGAATCCCCCGCCCAGAACCCGATCGAATTCCGGCAGCCCAGAGGACAAGCGCTGCAAGGATTCGGCCTTGACTTGATGGAGGGGCTGAACCAAGGAGGGCGAGGTCAGGGAAGAGCGTTGAGCACTCCCTTTCCCTTCCCCGGTCCGAAATTCGGCCAGGGTATTCCATGCCTGACAATGGGGGCATTGGCCCTGCCAGCGCGGAGATTCCCCGCCGCATTCCCGACAGACGAAGACACTTTTGGCGCGGGCCATGGAGGAACGCTCAGAACGGGCGGCCCGAATACGTCTGGGCGAAATTTTCGAAGCGGGTGTAATGGTTCAGGAAGGTCAGACGCACCGTCCCGATGGGACCGTTGCGTTGCTTGCCGATGATGACTTCCGCCGATCCCTTGTCCGGACTGTTCTCGTTGTAGACCTCATCCCGGTAGATGAACAGGATTACATCGGCATCCTGCTCGATGGCGCCTGATTCACGGAGATCCGACATGACCGGCCGCTTGTTGGGACGCTGTTCCAGACTGCGATTCAACTGCGACAGCGCAATCACCGGGACTTTGAGTTCCTTGGCCAGAGCTTTGAGAGAGCGGGATATTTCAGAAATTTCCGTGGCCCGATTTTCCCCTGCACCGGAACTGGACATCAATTGCAGATAATCGATAACCAACAACCCTAATCCCCCATACTGACGGTGCAAACGACGTGCCCTTGCGCGCAGGTCCAGAGGATTCAAGGCGGCGCTTTCGTCAATCTCCAAAGGAGCCTGACTCAAATCTCCCAAGGCACGGGTCAGACGACTGAAATCCTCGGGTTGCATACGACCCGTACGCAAACTTTGCTGATCGATACGTCCATGCAGACTCAGTAAACGCAGGGCCAACTGTCCCGCCGACATTTCCATACTGAAAATCCCCACGGGCAATTTGGGGCCCAAGGCAACATGCGCCGCCATGTTCAGTGCCAAAGCGGTTTTTCCCATGGAGGGACGACCAGCGATAATAACCAGATCTCCGGCCTGCAAACCGGCGGTCATTTTATCCAGATCCACAAATCCGGTGGGAACTCCGGTCACCGGATCATGGTTGCCTGCCCGGTAAAGTTCATCGATACGCGTAACGGTTTCTGCCAGGGAAGTACTCAGGGGACGAAATCCCTGGGCACCCCGAGAACCATGTTCGGCTATATGAAAGATTCTGGCTTCAGCCTCATCCAACAGGGTACGAGCAGAACGTCCCGTGGGGGTAAAAGCGCTTTCGGTGATTTCTGTCCCTGCTTGCACCAAACTGCGCATCAGGGCACGTTCCCGAACGATTTCGGCATAACGTCGAATATTGGCGGCACTGGGCGTATTCTGGGCCATGGCCGCCAAATAAGCCATGCCGCCCACACCTTCCAGTTCCTGGCGTTGACCCAGCAGGTCGGAGAGCGTCAAAAGATCCGCAGGTCGATTCTGCTCCAGCAGCAGCAGAATGGCACGGTAGATGCGCCGATGATCCTCTCGATAAAAATCAGAATCGGCGATCAAATCGCCGATCTTGTCCCATGCCTGGTTATCGAGGAGCAGCCCGCCTAACACTGCCTGCTCCGCCTCGATGCTATGAGGCGGAACCCGCAGAGAATCCAGCGTGCTGTCCATGTGGGGAAATTACTCGGCCACAACCACCACCGTAATGTCCGCTGTCACATCGCTGTGCAGGGACAAAACAACGGTATGATCCCCGATCATCTTGAGCGGACCATTGGGTAACCGAACTTCCGACTTATGGGTGTCAAATCCTTGAGCCTGCAGGGCAGTGGCAATATCATGATTGGTGACAGAACCAAACAGACGTCCGTCCACCCCGGCTTTCTGGGCGATCTGCACCCGCAGTCCGGTCATTTTTTCAACCCGTGCCTGAGCTTGGGCCAACAATTCGGTCTGTACCCTTTCCAGTTCCGCACGGCGTGCCTCGAAGGCTTCCTTGTTATGGGTCGTGGCACGCTTGGCCTTGCCCGTGGGGATCAGAAAATTACGCGCATAGCCTTCCTTGACCTTGACGATATCGCCCAGTTGACCGAGGTTGACCACTTTCTCCATGAGGATGATTTCCATTATCTTTCCTCTCCTTAATGCAAGTCAGTGTAGGGCATCAGGGCCAGAAAACGGGCACGCTTGATGGCGGTACCGAGTTGGCGCTGAAAACGGGATTTGGTGCCAGTGATACGGGCAGGAATGATCTTGCCGTTTTCATTGACAAAATCTTTCAGAATTTCCACATCCTTGTAATCTACCCATTCGATCTTTTCCACGGTGAAACGGCAGAACTTACGACGGCGGAACATTCCCCCGCGATTGCCCCCCCGAGTATCCTTTTTGGCATCCTTTTTATTCGCTCTCATGATCTCTATTTCCTTCAATCAATTGGTAAGTGTTGGCCCTCAAGACCAACTGTCGGCTCTGACGACTGGGGGGAGCCAAAAAGCCCCGACACACCAACCGCTGCCCGACGCAAACTGTACTGAGACGGTGCGCCATGTCCCCGGCTACCCAGACTCTGATCTCGAATTCCGTGACCACCTCATGCCCAACTTCCTGCTGGGCCGACCGATGGTGCAGAATCATCTCGATCACCGACAAACCGCTGGGCGTATAACGCAGGGGTTCGACCTTCACCACCGCGCCGCTCACTACGACGATATTGCGGTTCAACGAGGAGTCGCGGCTTCTGCACTCTCCACTTCACGATCTTCACGGGGGGCCCGTTTCTCTTCCCGCAACATGGGTGAGGGAGTGGTCACCGCATCCTTCATCAGAATGGTCAGATGGCGCAATACCGCATCGTTGAAGCGAAAGGCATTTTCCAGTTCGGCCAGAACCGCAGGTTCGCACTCCACGTTCATCAACACGTAGTGCGCCTTGTGAATTTTCTGGATGGGATAGGCCAATTGACGCCGCCCCCAGTCTTCGAGACGGTGAATGGTTCCGCCGCCCTGGGTGATCAGACCACGATAACGTTCCACCATGGCTGAAACCTGTTCGCTTTGATCTGGGTGAACGATAAATACAACTTCATAATGCCGCATAACATCTCCTTATGGATGAAATCGCCTGGAGCGACTCAATCGAAGAAAATCATTTTCTTCGACAAGGGGTTGAGGGAGGCTGGATTCTATCTCATTTTCCCCAGCGCATCAACCGGGATCCGATGCGCTGCTGTGCGGACGACGTCGCCGCGTTTCATACAGACAAATCCCCGCCGCCACCGAGACATTGAGGGATTCCACCGAACCCAGCATGGGAATGCGCACACGCTGATCGCAGGCCTCACGGGTGAGACGCCGCAAACCGCTTCCTTCCGCCCCCAGTACCCACACCATGGGTTGCGCCACGGCGGTTCCTTCCAAATCCGTTTCCGCCTGATCATCCGTTCCCACCACCCAAACACCATGGTCCTGCAAATCACGCAGGGTACGCACCAGATTAGTCACGGTCAGATAGGGCACGGTATCCGCAGCGCCAGAGGCCACCTTGGCCACCGTGGCCGTCAGGGCAACGGAACGGTCACGCGGCGCCACCACCGCATGTACCCCCATGGCATCGGCCACCCGCAGACAAGCCCCCAGATTATGCGGATCCTGTATCCCGTCCAGGGCCAGAATCAGAAGGTCTGCTCCAGCTTCGTCCACCACCGTATCGAGATCGAGGGCCGCATGGATGGGGCTCACCTCGGCCACCACCCCCTGATGACGGCGAGTCCCGGCCATGCGGTCGAGCCTTTCGCCTGCCACCATGCGAGGATGATGACCCGCTGCCGTAACCTGGGCAAGAAACTCGCGCAAACGCGCATCCTGGCGCTCGCCATCTACATACAGGGTATGAATGGAAGTGGGGTGATGACGCAAACGACTGGTCAATGCATGAAAACCGTACAACAACTGAAATTTTGACATCACACTCTCTCACATCGACCAAAGGTCGATTATAACTTGCCGCTCTTACCCTCCACCCCATGGGCCAGAGTTTCGAACGACCTCTACAGGTTTTCGCTCAGCGTTTGCGCTTCGCACGGGTCGGCTTTCCCGCAGGAATTTCTTCCTCTGCCGGCACGAAATCGATCTTGAGGGTTTCCATATCGACGCGCACCAGGCGCACCCGCAGACGATCTCCCAAGCGATAGCGCTTACCCGTGCGTTCACCCAGCAATTGATGGCGAGCTGCATCATGATGAAAATAGTCCGAACCCAGTTCCGAGATGTGTACCAACCCTTCCACATAGACCTCATCCAGCGCTACGAACAACCCAAAGTGCGTCACCGAACTGATGGAGCCATTGAACACTTCTCCCACCCGATCCTTCATGAAGAAACACTTGAGCCAGCCTTCCACCTCACGCGTCGCTTCATCGGCCCGTCGTTCCGTGTAGGAACAGTGAATCCCAATGTCCTTCCAGGGCGTGCGTGGCGTATAGGCATGTCCACCCAGCACGGCTCGAATGGCGCGGTGTACCAGCAGATCGGGGTAACGCCGGATCGGCGAGGTAAAGTGAGTATAAGCATCGTAGGCCAATCCGAAATGACCGATTTTCTCCGGGCTGTACTGCGCCTGTTGCAAGGAACGCAGCAGGACGGTTTCCAGCAGTCGTTGATCAGGGCGACCTGCAATGCGCTGGATCAGTTGCGCATAGTCTGCTGCGCGAGGTTTCTCTCCGCCGGGCAAATGCAGACCGAATTCCCCTAAAAAGTCTCGCACTGCCTGGATGCGCTCGGGGGCGGGAGACGCATGGATCCTCAGAAGGGTGGCATGGTGGTGCCGATCCAGAAAGTCTGCCGCACAAACATTGGCCGCCAGCATGCACTCTTCGATCAGGCGATGGGCATCATTGCGTTCCACCGGTTCGATAGTTTCGATCTTACCGAAATCATCGAAAATCATGCGGGTTTCCGCGCTGGAAAAATCAATGGCGCCACGCTTCTGGCGAGCAATCAGGAAAGCCCGAAAAACCCCATCCAAAGCCAGCAAATGGGGCACCAAAGGGCGCCGTGCCGGCGGCGGAGCCTGGGGATGCGCCAGAATGCCTGCCACTTCGGTATAGGTGAGACGTGCTTTGGAGTGCATCACCGCAGGATAAAAACGGTACCCCAGTACTTCCCCCTGAGAAGAAACCTGCAAATCACAGACCATGCACAAACGATCCACCTCGGGATTGAGAGAACACAATCCGTTGCTCAGAACCTCAGGCAACATGGGAATGACCCGGCGCGGGAAATACACGCTATTACCCCGAGAATAGGCCTCCTGGTCCAGAACATCACCCGGTTGTACATAGTGCGATACGTCTGCAATGGCCACCACCAGACGAAATCCTTCACCCTGACGTTCCGCATACACCGCGTCGTCAAAATCCCGTGCCGTCTCCCCATCGATGGTGACCAAGGGCAAAGCGCGTAAATCTTCCCGCCCTTCCAGATCAGTCGGCATCACTGCATGGGGCAGACGGGCCACCGACTCTTCCACTTCAGGCCCGAAAACATGAGGCAAATCATGCTTGCGCAGGGCAATCTCCACTTCCATGCCGGAGTCGGCGTAGCGCCCCAGAATTTCCGTGACCCGGGCCACGGGTTCAGACTGACGACTGGGTTGGGACAGTAACTCCACCATGACCACTTGTCCGGGTTCTGCTCCTCCTTCCTGCCCCGGCGCCACCAGGATATCCTGGTGGATACGCCGGTTCTCCGCCACGGCAAAGAGCACCCCATGCTCCTTGGCAAGACGGGCCACCAAATGGGTATTGACGTGCTCCAGCACCTCCACGATCACGCCTTCGGGGCGGCCACGATGATCCGTTCCCACCGGACGGACCATGACACGATCGCCATGCAGGACCCGCGTCATTTCCTTGGGGCTGAGAAAGATATCCGGGCCGTCGTCCTCCCGCAGTGCAAAACCAAAGCCTTCCGCATGAGCTTCCACCCGCGCCCGCACCAAATCCAGTTTGGCTGGCAGGCACAGCGCATTCTTACGGTTGCGCATCAACTGGCCTTCCCGTTCCATCGCACGCAACCGACGCCCAAAGGGATCCCGCTCCTGACTCCGGATGGACAACAGCCGCTCGAGGTGTTCCACCGTCAGAGGGATCCCTTCCCGTTCCAGAATCAGCAGAATATATTCACGACTGGGCAAAGGCTCGTCATATTGGGCTTGTTCCCGCTCCAAAAATGGATCCTGGGCACGGAGTGATTTTTCGGTTGACAAAGTTTATAGATCCTATAGAATGCGTGGGCTTGTAGGGCCGAGATGGCGAAATTGGTAGACGCACCAGGTTCAGGTCCTGGCGGTGGCAACACTGTGGAGGTTCGAGTCCTCTTCTCGGCACCAGAAATCATGGGAAAATTCCCGAAGCGAACTATAACATATCGACCTTAGCCGGTCTGCAGGTTTTTGGCGAGATTCGCACAATGTCTCATCAGGACCAGGTTCTGAAATCCTACTGCACCACCCGTGAAGCCTCGAAACGACTGGGGGTTTCCCTGCGTACGGCGCAACTTTGGGTGGAACAGGGAATTCTCGAAGCATGGAAAACCCGTGGCGGACACCGTCGAATCTGCCGGACCTCCGTGGAAAATCTGGTCTCGAAACGGGAACAAAATCCGCTTAGTATCGCCGCAGGGGCTCCCTTTGAAATCCTGATCGTGGAAGATGACGAGGCCCTGCGCACATTGTACCTAGCCCAAGCCCGACTGTGGCCGATGAAACTACATCTGCGTTCAGCACGCAACGGTTACGATGCGCTCATTCAGATGGGACAGCACGCCCCGGATCTGCTCATCACCGATCTGCTCATGCCCGGTATGGATGGATTCGAAATGCTCCATACCCTCCCCACCATTCCCAGCCTCACCTTCATGAGTATTTTAGTGGTCACCGGTCTGGATCCGCAGGAAGTGGCACAACACCCAAAATTTCCCAAGGGCGTCCCCATCCTTCCCAAACCGGTCCCCTTCGACCAGATCCAGGACCATGCACACCGTTGCCGGATCTCGAAAACCCGCGATTTTCCCGGTGTCCACCCCCTAAGTCAGGTGCGCTGAACGCACCTGAACCTGATCAGTCCACCTCTGTCCGGATCTGACGCAAAAAGACCCGATGCTGGTCCAGCAACGTCTGCAACCGTTGCGCAGAACGAGCGATCAGCAGGAGGTATTCCCGCTCCTCAGAAGCGCTCCCTCCCCCTTCCTGCAGGAGGGCGACAAACCCCTGGATTGCAGCCAGAGGGGTACGCAATTCATGATCGAGCGAAGAAGTCAGTTGACTCTCAGGCATCATAGGGGTGACGCAGAACGATGGTTTCGCGCCGATCCGGGCCAGTGGACACTACGTCGATGGGCACTTCGCAAATCTCCACCAAACGTTCCAGATAACGGCGCGCATTGAGCGGAAGCTGATCGTAGTGTTCCATACCCATGGTGGACTCACTCCAGCCAGGCATTTCCTCATATACCGGCTGACAACTCTCCAGGAGTTCTGCCCCCAAGGGCAAAATATCACAGGATTGTCCATCTGCCAGCCGATAACTGGTACAGATCCGGACGGTTTCCAACCCATCCATGACATCCAGCTTGGTTACACAAAGACCGGACACCCCATTGATCTGGATGGCGCGTTTGAGAGCCACGGCATCAAACCAACCCGTACGACGCGCCCGCCCCGTCACAGCGCCAAACTCGTGTCCCCGTGTCGCCAAACGACGTCCCACCTCATCATCGAGTTCCGTGGGAAACGGGCCAGAACCCACGCGGGTGGTATAAGCCTTGGTAATTCCCAACACGTACTCGAGTTGTTGTGGACCCACGCCACAACCCGGTGAAGCAGCGCCGGCAACGCAATTACTGGAAGTCACAAAGGGATAGGTACCATGATCAATGTCCAGCAAGGTTCCCTGAGCCCCTTCAAACAGCAGGTTATGTCCGTTCCGTTGAGCGTCGTGCAAACATCGCGACACATCGGTCACGAGGGGACGCAGCCGATCTGACCACTGGAGAGCCTCATCCTTGACCTTCTCCAGATCCAGCGCTTCCTTTCCAAAATACCGGGTCAGAACAAAGTTATGGTAATCCAGTACCTCACGCAATTTTGTCTCGAGACGGGCAGGATAAAATATGTCCTGAACCCGCAATCCGCGCCGCGCCACCTTGTCTTCATAGGCCGGGCCGATCCCTCGTCCGGTGGTACCGATGCGCCCTTCTCCCCGCGCTTCCTCGCGCGCCTTGTCGATGGCCACATGGTAGGAAAGCAAAAGGGGACAGGCCTCACTGATCAAAAGGCGTGAGGAGACATCCACCCCCGAGGTTTCCAGCATCTGAATCTCGCGCATCAGGGCAGTGGGTGACAAAACCACGCCATTACCGATATAGCACGTCACCGTATCCCGCAGAATCCCGGCTGGAATCAAACTGAGTACGGTTTTACGTCCACCGATGACGAGGGTATGACCCGCATTGTGCCCCCCCTGGAAACGCACGACTCCCTGAGCCCGATCCGTCAGCCAGTCCACCAGCTTGCCCTTGCCCTCATCGCCCCATTGGGTTCCCACCACTACCACATTGCGTGCCATGCGCGCCTTGCTCCCTTGTTTATTGGAATGTTTTCAACCGGGGCAGAAGCGCCTTGAGATCCAGACTGAACCCCACGGCTGGACGCGCCTGCCCAAAACTCTCACCGATATCATCATACCGCCCCCCCCGCGCCACGGCCTCAGCAAATCCCGGACAATAGACAGCAAAAACCAGTCCGCTATGGTAATGGACACCGTGCAATTCTGCCAGATCGAAAGACAAGGCCGTATGGGCGGGCAAATGTTGTTGAACGGCATCGAGGGGGGCCAACATGGATTCCAGATCGGCCCATCCCGCCAATGCCTGACGCGCTGCTTCCAGAACCTGTCCGGGTGAACCATTGAGCTCACCCAGGGCAGAAAAACGCCAGTTCCACGGGGCTGGCAAAGCATGCGCCCAACGTTTCAAGGAAGGTACATCCCGTTGTTGCAAAATCTCGGTCACCTGCGCAGTCTGACTGCGATTCAATCCGGCCTGTTCGACCATCCGCCGAAACAGGGCCACCTGTCCCACATCCACACGCACTTCCTTCAGACCCAGTTGCTCCAGACAGGCCAATAGCAGGTTCAAAATTTCAAGATCGCCTTCCAGACCAACCACGCCATACAGTTCCGCCCCGACCTGAAAAGGTTCCCGGGAACGGGTCGGTGCCTCTGGATGGGTATGCACCACGGCCCCCGCATAACACAACCGATTGACGCCCTGATGATTCATGCCATGGGCATCGATGCGCGCAGCCTGCAATGTCATGTCAGAGCGCAACCCCAATTGACGCCCGGAAAGAGGATCCACCAAAGAAAAAGTCAAAGGCCCCAGTTCTTGCCCTGCCTCCACTGCCAGGGACTCCACAAATTCCACCAGAGGTGGAATGACGAGTTGATAACCCCGTCCCCGCAAGGTATCCAGCAACAGACGACGCGCGCCTTCAAGGCACCAGGCGGATTCTGGCAATAAATCTTCGATATGATCAGGCAACAGCCAGCGATAGGTCATGATTCTCCTTTCCGAAATAGGGGCCCTAGCCCGTCACCCAGACCACACATTGAAACAGGATAACCCCCAGCACGATGGCGCCAAAACCAAAGGAACGAACTTGACGGTCGCTCATCTGGCTCAGCCGGATCACCGTTTGACGCCATCGTTCGGGAACCAGAAAAGGAAGAATCCCTTCCAGTACCAAGACCAGTGCAAAGGTTCTCAGCAACACTTCCATGGTCAGTGCTTGAGGGGCGCTGAACCCGCCCCTGCGGGAGAATTGAAATAACGAAAAAAAGGCGCAGCAGGATCGAGAACCAATACATCTGCCTTGCTCTTGAAGCCTTGCTGATAAGTTTCCAGGCTACGGTAAAAAGCGTAGAACTCGGGGTTCTTTCCATAGGCCGCACTGTAGAGGGCGGCCGCTTTGGCATCCCCGCCCCCCTTGATTTCCTGGGCTGTACGAAAAGCATCGGCCAAAATCACCTCGCGCTGACGATCCGCATCGGCCCGAATCTTTTCCGCCTCGCCTGCACCGGTGGAGCGCAACTCGTTGGCCACCCGCTTGCGTTCCGCTTCCATGCGCCGATATACCGATTCCGTCACCTCCGGGGGTAGTTCGACACGGCGAATGCGCACATCCAGAACGTGCACCCCAATCTGTTGGGCATCTTTTTCCGCCCGCTGACGCATGGATTCCATGACGGATTCACGATCCCCCGATACCGCTTCATGCACCGTACGTTTGGCAAAGGCTGCACGCAGGTCATCATTGATCGTTTGAGTCAGGCGAATCTTGGCACGCTGTTCATCGCCGCCCACGCTCACATAGTACTGTTTGGGGTCATCGATCTTCCACTTGACGAAATAATCCACCAGCAGAGGTTTCTTCTCAGCCGTGATAAACCGCTCCGGATCATTGTTGTCCAAAGTACGGATACGGTTATCGAACAAACGTACGTTCTGAATCAGGGGAAATTTGAAGTAGAGACCCGGCTGGGTCCGGACGGCCACCACTTCGCCCAATTGAAAAACCACCGCATACTGAATCTGGTTGACCGTATACAGGGATCCAGAAAGCAACAGAGCCAATCCGGCAATAAAAACAATGCCCAAGCCCCAATTCTGTTTCATGGCCGTACCTCCCGTTCCCGATTGCGCATGGCATCACGTCCGCGCAAGTCATTTTCGGGTGGGGTCTCCTGAGGAGAATTGGCTGTCCCTGTTCCCACCGGGGATGGGGTACCTGCCCCGCTTGAATCGGAACCCGCCAAATTGGCCAAGGCACTGGCCTGGATCAATTTATCCAGAGGCAGATACAATAGACCCGTCCCCGATTTCTGGTCAGCTACAACCTTGCTGGTGTTAGCCAATACTTGTTGCATCATGTCCTGATAGAGGCGCTGGCGGGTGACTTCCGGCGCCTTGAGGTACTGCACCAATACCTGGTTGAAACGACTGGCATCGCCTTCAGCCCGTGCCACGACGCGCTGTGCGTAAGCTTTGGCCTCTTCGTTCAAACGGGAAGCCGCACCCCGTGCGCGGGGAATGACATCGTTGGCATAGGCCTGTCCTTCGTTATTCTGTCGGTCACGGTCCTGTCCGGCTTTGACTGCATCATCAAAAGCCGCCTGAACGGGTTCGGGGGGCTGGGCATTCTGCATGTTGACCTTGCTGATGGCAATACCGGTATGATAACGATCAAGGATCTGCTGTATCAATTTTTCTGATTCTGCCGCAATCTGGGAACGTCCTTCATACAGCACATAGTCCATCTTGCTGCGTCCCACCACTTCACGAATGGCAGTTTCAGCGGCCTGAACCACAGCCCCATCAGGATTGCGGTTATTGAACAGAAACTCCTTGGGATCCTTGATGGTGTACTGAATGGCATACTGATTGTCGATGATATTTTCGTCATCGGTCAGCATGAGAGATTCATGCAGGACCTTGGACTTGAGGGTATTTCGGTACCCCAGTTCCACCGTACGTACCTGCGCCACATTGAGCGGACTCCCCACCGCTTGTGCCTCGATGGGATAGGGCATGTGCCAGTGAGGGCCAGGCCCTGTCAGTTCCTGAAACTTGCCAAAACGGAGGATGACCCCTACCCGCCCCGCATCCACGATGTAAAACCCTGACAGCAGCCAAATAACCGCTACCACCGCCACTCCAATCAGGACCATGCGTTCGGGCGTTGGCAAGGGAATCGAGGGCATTCCCTTGCCGGGACGAGGAGGTGGCGAACCGGTTCCCGCCCCTCCCTTTTTGAAACGACGTAAAAACTGCCGCCACACCTCGTCAAGATCGGGTGGCCCCTGATTGAAAATCCACCAACGGAAATTTTTATGTGCCATGACTATCCTGTGTTTCCTGAAGGACCGGTAATTCACCCGGCCTGCCTGGGGACTGGCACCGTTCCAGAAAAGCTTGCCTGATCTCATTCAGGCCCATGCCTGTGAGCGCACTGGCCCAAACCGCCGAGATTGTACCACAGGCATCCCGTTCTATCCGCCCGCCTTCCTGGGCCAGTAAGTCCACCTTGTTATAAACGCGTAACTGAGGGACCTGATCTGCACCTATCTCCGCCAATACGAGATTGACCGCCTCGATCTGGGCCTCACGCTCGGGATCGGCATGATCCACCACCAGCACCAGTAGATCCGCCTCCCGTGTCTCTTCCAGAGTGGCACGAAACGCATCCACCAGAGTATGGGGCAAACGGCGCACGAAACCTACCGTATCGGAGAGGGTAACCTGCAGACCCGGCGCGAGATACACGCGCCGGGTCAAGGTATCCAAGGTGGCAAATAACTGATCTGCCACATAACTGTCACCCTGTGTCAGGCGATTGAAGAGCGTAGACTTGCCCGCATTGGTATACCCCACCAGAGAGACATTCAGTACCCCAGCCCGTTGTCGCGCACGGCGCTGCAACTGAACGGTACGGCGCACCTTGACGAGACGGGATTGCAGGGTTTTGACGCGCACTGCCAGCAAACGGCGGTCCGTCTCCAGTTGGGTTTCTCCTGGTCCGCGCAGCCCGATTCCTCCTTTCTGCCGCTCCAGGTGTGTCCAGCCCCGCACCAGGCGCGTGGACAAACGCTTCAACTGAGCCAGTTCCACCTGTAACTGACCGGTGTGGCTACGTGCGCGCTGGGCGAAGATATCCAGAATCAAACTGGTCCGATCAATGACTCGACAACCCAGGCGCTGTTCCAGATTGCGCTCCTGCACAGGGGACAGTTCATCGTCCACGATAACCAGTCCGATAGCCTCGGCCTGAACCCGTGCCGCCACTTCCTCGACCTTGCCCGACCCCAGGAAAGTGGAGGGATCGGGACGCTCGCGGCGGCCCTCCATCCAGCCCACCACTGTAAGACCGGCGCTTTGTGCCAAGCGCTGCAACTCGTCCAGAGAGAACTCTACAGGGCCACGTCCCAGAACCAGGCGAACCAGCAGCACACGTTGGGCATTGGCTGATACCTCCTCAGACACACGTTCCAGGCCACCCTGCCCTGCCTTGGTACGCGCCGAGGCACGACCCCGACCCAGAAGTGGGCCCAAATCCGTCATGAAGTTAATCTTCGGCGCCGGGTTCCGGAGTGTGGAGGGTGATGCTCCGCGCCGGGACAACTGTGGAAATGGCGTGCTTGTAGACCATTTGGGTCGTGGTATTTTTGAGCAGCACCACATATTGATCAAAGGATTCCACCTGTCCTTGCAACTTGATGCCATTGACCAGATAGATGGAAACGGGGACATGCTCCTTACGGAGTGCGTTCAGAAACGGGTCTTGTAACAGTTGCCCTTTGGCGCTCATCATGATTCCTTGTAGGGTTTGGTTGTATTGTCAGCGAAACAGCCCTCTCACCGAGAGGTGGACTGCACATTCTACCGGATTCGAGCCGTTACCGGGCAAAGAGTTCCCCTTACCCGGTTCAATGGGTCAGAAAAAATCGTAGGGCAAAACGGAAAGGAATTTGGTAGGCGCGATTGGATTCGAACCAACGACCCCCACCATGTCAAGGTGGTGCTCTAACCAACTGAGCTACGCGCCTACGGATCGTGTTTCAACCCTGCTCATTATAGGGCATCCCGATTATCCCGTCCAGTCACTGGAGGAAAATCCCGTTTCAGGTGTTGGCAGTAACGAAAAATCAGTCCTCTCCCGACAACACGATCCTGCAGGCTCACCTCACCCCCCAAACGCTGAGCAGCCTCGCGGGCAATGGTCAACCCCAATCCGCTGCCGGCCACATTGGATCCCATCACCCGGTGAAACGGCTCGAATACCCGGAGTTTTTCATCCTCTGGAATACCCGGACCGGTGTCCTCCACCTCGAACACACCGTAGGGGCCCTCGATTCTGATTCGCAAGGTCACTTCACTGCCCTCCGGGGCATAACGCAAGGCATTGTCCAGAGCATTGCGCAGAATGAGGGGCAGCAACTGGGGATCCGAAATCACTTCCAGGGTTTCTGGACACTCCAGTCCCAGGTCCATGTGCCGAGCCTCGGCCAGCGGCATCAAATCGCTCACCAACGTGCGCCCTAACTGGAAACAGGAAACCGGAATCCATTGTGTCGACCCCACCTGACTGCGCGCATGGCTCAGCAACTGTTCCACGAGTTGGCAGGTGCGCACAATGCCTTCCTTGAGCGGTTTTATCCGTCCGGACAAAGAGATCGGCGCAGATTGCTCCAGATTCTGAACCTGAAGCAGCAAGGCCGTCAACGGACTGCGCATCTCATGGGCAGCATCGGCAATGAAACGACGCTGCGCTTCCATCAACGTACGAATGCGTGCCAGCAACCGATTGATGGAGAGCATGAAGGGCACGACTTCAGCCGGAATGGCTTGGGCACTCAGAGGTTCCGGTTGCTCCGGCGACTGGTGATCCAGTTCTCGGGCCAGGCGCGGCAAGACGGCCAGTTCCCGACGGACCACATGCGCCACCAGCAGCATCAGCAGAAGCAGAAGCAGAAGCAGGGGCACGAGGGTCCAGAGGGCGCTGTGCAGCGCCAGATCGTCCCGCGCATCAATGACCTGGGCCACTGCAATCTTGCCTTGGGTACCCGGACGAATGAATACCCGCCATTCCCCTTCCGGACCCTGAACAGTATGAAATCCCGCAGACAAATCGGAGGAAATCCAGGGAACCTGCCTGGATGGCAACACGCTGACCAAAATGCGGGTCTCCGGATCGATGTCACGGTCGATGGGAAGCCCCAGTCCGCTGTTCTGACGTAGAAATTCCGTATCCACCAGGGCAGCGATCTGACGCAGGGTATCATCCTGAAAATCTTCGCCTTCGTCATAGGCAAAACGGAAGGAAACCATCCCGGTCAGCACGCCCGTCACCAGGATCGTCACCCCCAGCGCGCGCAACAACTGTCCCTGCAGTGACCGCTTCATCGGCGTTCCACACGCCAACCCGTCCCTCGAACATTGCGAATGACATCCGCCCCCAATTTGCGCCGTACCCCATGAATCAGAAAGTCTACGGCATTACTTTCCACCTCTTCGTTCCAGCCGTAAATCCGTTCTTCCAGTTCATGGCGGGTCAAAATATGTCCGGGGTTCAGAAGCAGTGCCTGTAGCAAGGCAAACTCCCGTGCACTCAGAACCACTCGAACCTTCCCCCGCCCGGCTTCGCGCGTGGCCGGGTCGAGGGTCACGTCGCCATTGCTCAGAAGGGGCGAGGCCTGCCCTCCCTGACGGCGGATGACAGCACGCAGACGGGCCAGCAATTCATTCAAATCGAAGGGTTTGATCAGATAATCATCGGCGCCGTAATCCAAACCGGCAATCCGATCCTCCACGGCATCCCGGGCCGTGATGATGATGACAGGCAGGCGCTGCCCCGCCAGACGCAGGCGTCGCAAAACCTCCAGTCCATCCCGGCCAGGCAGCCCCAAATCCAGCAGCACGGCCTGATAGTCACTGTGCTGCAAGGTCCCCGACACCGCCAACCCATCAGAAATCCGATCCACGGCGTAGGCATGGTCGCGCAGGGCCAAAGACACCGCTTCGGCGATCATGTCGTCATCCTCCACCAACAGGATACGCATCAGGGGTGCAGCTTCCGCTTCAGTTCAAAACGGTGTGACGTCAAAACATAAAACAGGAGGGGCATTACCACCAGCACCAAGGGCAACTGCACCATCATCCCGGAAATGATCGCAATGGCCAGGGGCTGCTGCATCTGCGCCCCCTCTCCCCAAGCCAGCGCCAGAGGAAGCAGGATCAGAATAGCCGCCAGGGTGGTCATGGCAATAGGACGCAAGCGATTCTTCCCGGCTGTGATCAGGGCCATTTGCCGGTCCAAACCAGGATCGAGACTGCACCATTCGGAAAAGTAAAAGATCGCCACTTCCGTGACGATGCCCACGATCATAGTCATCCCCATCATGGCCGAAATGTTGATTTCGATGCCCGTCAGCCACAATCCGATCATAATGGACGCCAAGGACAGAAGGGGCATCAGCATGACCACCAGGGCGATACGAAAACGCTCGTAAAGCGCCAGTAACAACAGGAACACCAAGGCCACCGCCGCCAGGAAAACCTGCACCAGACCCTTGAACGCCGCTTGCTGTTGCTGATACAACCCGCCCAACTCATAGTACCCCCCCACCGGCAAGGTGACAGAAGCCATGACCTTTTGCACTGCGCGCAGGGTCGATCCCATGTCACGCCCACTGATGCGCGCCGTCACTGCAACCATTCGCTTCAGGTTATCACGATTGATTTCGGGTTGCCCATTGACGCTACGCAGGGTAGCAATCCTCCGCAAGGGAAAGAGATGACCATCCGGTGCGCGCAGCATCAGTCGTTCCACCTGATACACATTGGCTCGAACGGATTCCGGGAGCCACACCCGCACGTCGATCATTTTATAACTGTTTTGCACCTGAGTCGCCACCACCCCGGAAAGTTGGGCCGACAATAGCCCCGTCACCATGGCAGGATCCACCCCTTCCAGAGCAGCCCGATCCCGATCCACATGAATTTCCAGGGCATCTCCCGCCGGATTGATGCCATTCTTGACATCCACCACCCCGGGGATTTTGCTGATGGCCGCTGCGGTTTTCACGGCGACACCCTGCAAGACCTCCGGATCATCGGAATACAATTTGATCTCGATGGGTTCGGGTACCGAGGTCAGGTCCCCGATCATGTCCTCCATCAACTGGTCCAATTCGATTTCCAGGCCCGGTACCTGCGTTTCCACCTCGTGGCGAACTCGATCCATGACCTGTTCAATGGGCTGGCGGGGTTGGGCTTTGAGACGGATGAAGAAATCACCTTCGTTGGCCTCGGTGACCCCGCCACTCAATTGCGTTCCGGTGCGCCGGGAATAGGTCTCCACGTTGGGGTCCGCCTTGATGATGGCTTCCACTTGGCGTAACAGGCGGTCGGTTTCAGTCAGCGAAGTTCCCGGTGGAGAACGATAATCGAGAACGAAGCCCCCTTCATCCATGGTGGGCATGAACCCCGAACCCAGCCGCTCCCAGGCCAGGCCCCCGGCTCCCAACAGCGGCAGAATGAACAGTAGAACCCTTGAGGGGTGCCGAAACAACCCGCGCATCAGGGCATCATAATGATCATGCACCCAGCGGGTCAGACGCCCCCCTTCTTCCTGAAACGCATCCCGGTGACCAAGAAAAATATCCGCCAGCAGAGGAACAGCCAGCCAGGTTACCAAAAAGGACAGGAACAAACAGATCACCATGGTCAGGGACAACGCCTTGAAAAAGGCGCCTGTCACCCCGTCGAGAAATGCCAGAGGAATGAAGATGATCATGGTAGCTGCAGAGGAACCCACCAGAGGGGCCGCAAACTCCCGCGCCGCGCTCATCACCCGCTCATGGGTCAATTCGTGGCTGGAGCGCAGACGACGGACGATATGTTCCAGCATGACGATGGCATCATCGATGATAAGTCCCACTGCGGCAGCTATTCCGCCCAGAGTCATGATATTGAAACTCATGTCCAGCACTCTGAGCAGGATCATGGAAGTCGCCAAGACAGCGGGAACCACCAGCAAGGCAATGATCGTCACCTTGAGATTGCGCAGAAACAGAAGGAGGATACCCGCTGCCAGAGCCACGCCGATGAAAATCGCGTCGCGCACACTGGCAGCAGCCTGCAACACCAGTTGACTCTGGTCGTACCAGCGCGCCAGTTTAACTCCGGGCGGCAGATGAAACGCCCGAATACGCTGCTCGATGGCGCGGGAAATCTGTACACTGTTGCCCGAAGGCTGCTGATAGACATTCAGTAAAACAGCCTCGCGCCCATCAGCGTTGACCCGAATCCACTGAGGGGTGGTCCCGATGGAGACCACGCCCACATCCCCGACCCGCACCACTCCACCGGGACTGCTCAACAGTACGGTCTGACGGAGGTCCGTCAAGGTCTGCAGGCGCGTATCGGAAATCCCCAGATATAACTTGTAATGGTCCTCCAGGCGACCGATGGCCGAAATCACGTTGGCCGCTCCCAGGATCCGCGCCACATCCACCACGGTCAGGCCACAGGCCTGCAACCGACCCGGATCAAGGGTGACCCGGTACTCCTCCTGGGCTCCCCCTACGGTCTGAACCCGTGCCACTCCTTCCACACCCGACAAAAGTGGACGCAACTGATATTGCGCCAAATCATGCAGCGCCGTAAGGGGCACCCGATCCGATGTCAGACTGTAGGCCATGAAGGGAAAGACCGTCGGATCCATGTGACGGGTCAGCATGGTGGTCCCGGCAGGTAGGGTGGACAGAATCTGCGCAATGGCCGCATCGATCTGCATGGTCGCCACGGTCATGTCGCGCCCCCAGGGAAAGTTCACCGAAACTTCCGCCGTGCCCCGACTGGTGGTAGAACGAACCGACAGTACCCCAGGCA
>VFSW01001407.1_pt1 | contig 36733 bp, 53 predicted proteins | sample 5358111 | NCBI WGS metagenome assembly VFSW01 (sample SAMN11554181, study PRJNA540505) | mine drainage metagenome | isolation source: sediment from site ElyBrook_90M | place: USA: Ely Copper Mine, Vershire, VT | collected 2017 | reverse complement strand
TCTCTTCGTCGTGGACCGCCTGAAAGAGCAGCGGTACAAGATCAAAGGCGTGAATTTCGGCAATAAGTCGGCCAAACCCATCATGTACGGCAACAAACGGGCTGAAATGTGGGGCTCAATGCGTGAATGGCTTAAATCGGCGTCAATTCCGAAGGATCGGTTCTTGAAAACTGACCTAATTTCGCCTATGATGAAGCCCGACTCCAAGGGAACTATCTTTTTGGAGTCGAAAAAGGACATGAAAGCGCGTGGTTTAGCATCGCCCGACGCGGCTGACGCTATCTGCGTGACTTTTGCGTTCCCTGTGGCTCACAGGGAGTATACTGAGCCCAAACGCCGCATCGTCTCCGACCGCGGCATGGTTGCAACTGGTTGGATGGGAGCTTGAAATGCCATTGAAGAAATCTCCAAGCAAAGAGGCGTTCAAACAGAACGTCAAAGCTGAAGTTAAGGCTGGAAAGCCCGTCAAGCAAGCCGTTGCCATTGCGTACGCAGTGAAGAAAAAAGCAAAATGACACTCAAAGCCCTAAAAGACTGCGTCATTATCGAGCGTGACGTCGAAGAGCAAGGCATGTTCATCTTGCCGCCAGGCGATCCAATGGAAACCGGCAAAGCAATTGCCGTCGGTCCTGACTGCAAAGAGATTAAAGTCGGTGACTGTCTGTATTTTGGCGTTGGCCAAGAGTTCACGCACGACAAGAAGGAATACGTCGTCATGCGTGAGCCACACATAACTGGAGTCTTCTATGGCTGATCCAACCGGAATGCGCGCGGCGGCTAACGTCGCCAACGGTAACACCCCCAAATCTGACGTCTTGGCCACGGCTCGCAGCCGTCTGGATCAAGCCGTCGACGCGCTGTCTGAGAGCCGCGAAGATGAGATCGACGACCTGCGCTTTTACGCCGGCTCGCCTGACAACCAATGGCAATGGCCAGCGGACGTGTTGGCTACCCGCGGTGCGGTGCAAGGCCAGACCATCAACGCACGCCCCACGCTGACCATCAACAAACTGCCGCAGCACGTTCATCAAGTGACGAACGACATGCGCCAGAACCGCCCAGGCGCTAAGGTCATCCCCGTGGATGACAACGCCGACGTGCAGGTGGCTGAAGTGTTCAACGGCATGATTCGCCACATCGAGTACATCTCCGATGCGGACGTGGCTTACGACACAGCGTGCGAGAACCAAGTTGCCTACGGCGAAGGCTACATTCGCATCCTGACTGAGTATTGCGACCCGAACTCGTTCGATCAAGACATCAAGATTGGCCGTATTCGCAACTCGTTCTCGGTCTACATGGACCCACTGATCCAAGACCCAACGGGCGCGGATGCCAAATGGTGTTTCATCACCGAAGACCTGACCAAGGATGAGTACGAGCGCCTGTACCCAGACGCGTCTCCTGTCTCGACTTTGCAGTCCCTCGGCGTGGGTGATCAGTCCATCAGCAATTGGCTGTACGAGGACACGATCCGCATCGCTGACTACTACTACATTGACTACGAGAAGGCCACGCTGCACCTGTACCCAGGCAACGTGACTGCGTTTAAAGGCACTCGCGAGGACAAAGACCTCAAGGCTATCTACGGTGAGCCCAAGCGTACGCGCGAGGTGCAAAACCCCAAGGTCAAGTACTGCAAGATCAACGGCTACGAAATCCTTGAAGAAGCCGAATGGGCTGGCAAGTGGATTCCTGTCGTGCGCATCGTGGGCAACGAATTTGAAGTTGACGGCCGTCTGTACGTGTCAGGCTTGGTGCGTAACGCCAAGGATGCCCAACGCATGTACAACTACTGGGTCAGCCAAGAAGCAGAGATGTTGGCTTTGGCACCCAAGGCACCGTTTATCGGCTACGGCGGTCAGTTCGAGGGTTACGAAGACAAGTGGAAGACAGCCAACACCAACAACTGGCCATATCTGGAAGTAAACCCCGACGTGACAGACGGTCAAGGTGCTGTATTGCCCCTGCCACAGCGCGCGCAGCCACCAATGGCGTCATCTGGCTTGCTACAGGCCAAGTCTGGCGCGGCGGAAGACATCAAGTCGACCACCGGCCAGTACAACGCCTCTCTGGGCATGGGCTCGAACGAACGCTCTGGCAAGGCTATTCTTGCGCGCCAAAAAGAAGGCGACGTGGGCACTTACCACTATGGTGACAACTTGGCCCGCGGCGTGCGTCACATCGCCCGCCAGCTGATCGACCTGATCCCCAAAATCTACGACACAGAGCGTATTGCTCGCGTGATTGGTGAGGACGGCGAGACAAAGATGGCCAAGATCAACCCCGAGCAGCCACAACCCGTCAAGGAAATTGTGGACGAGCGCGGTATTGTGGTCGAGAAGATTTACAACCCAAGCGTCGGCAAGTACGACGTGGTGGCCACTACCGGCCCAGGCTACGCGACCAAACGCCAAGAAGCATTGGAAGCAATGGCTCAGTTGCTGCAAGGTAACCCGCAGCTGTGGCAGGTGGCCGGCGACCTGTTCGTTAAGAACATGGACTGGCCAGGCGCGCAGGAGATGTCGGCACGCTTTAAGAAGACGATCGACCCCAAAATCTTGGCTGAAGACAACAAGTCACCTGAGCTGCAAGCTGCTGAACAGCAGATTCAAGCCATGGGCCATGAGATGGAGAATATGCACAAGATGCTCCAAAACATCAACCAATCGGTTGAAGTGCAAGAGCAAAAGCGCAAAGATTTTGAGGCTCAAGTCAAGGCGTACGACGCCGAAACTAAACGCATTCAAGCTGTCCAAGCTGGCATGTCTGAAGAACAGATTCAAGACATCGTGTTGGGCACCGTGCACGGCATGATCACATCTGGTGACTTGGTTGCTGAGATGCCAGGCCAAGACATGGATATTGGCCCCGAGATGATGCCTGAACAAATGGAGCAACAACCATGACCGCCGCACAACTCGTAGGATTGCTGTTTTTGGGCCGCAATGTGGCCCATTCAGTGCACCTGAACACCCGCAGTTACGCCAAACACGTGGCTTTGAACACCTTTTATGATGAAGTCATTGATGTGGCTGACGCGTTTGCTGAAGCCTATCAAGGCCGTCACGGTCTGATTGGCCCAATTGCCATCCCAGCAGCCAAGAAAACAACCAACATCATTGAGTTCTTGCAGGACCAACTTGCTGAAATCGAAAAGGGCCGCTACGATGTCTGCGCAAAAGAAGACTCATCGTTGCAGCAATTGATCGATAATATCGTTGAGTTGTATCTAACGACCCTCTACAAACTTCGCTTCTTGGCATAAGGAAACACCATGGCTTATTACAAACAAGGCAATGCAGACGCTCAGATCAAAATTGGTCTGGGTAAGTTGTACGGCGTATTCGTCTCTAGCACTTCTAGCGGCACTTTCGCTCTGTACGACAGCGCAACCGCCAGCACTAGCGATCCCAAAATTGTGGCTACTGTCACTGTGGCCGCCGGCACCCAATATGTGAGCTTCCCAGCTGGATTAGTGTTCAGCAAGGGCTTGTTTATCGATATCGCTAACACGATCGAATACACTGTTGCTTACGAATAAACTTTGATGTAATATCAAACCACCCTATCGGCGGGGATCACCGAGGAATCTTAGGATTCATGAATGACTGATGAAGTCCAAAACCTAGCGGAAGTTGACTCCGCGCCAGCCCCTGAAGTGACGGCCACCACAGAGACTGTAGAAAATACGCCGGTAGTCGCTGATGAAGGCAAAGAACAGGCACCTGCGAAAGCATTTTCGCAAGAAGAAGTTGATGCACTAATCGGCAAACGCCTCGCAAGAGAGCAACGTAAGTGGGAACGTGAACAAGCGCAACGAAGTGCTGAAAAGCAAGTCGTGCCAGCTAATTTACCGTCGCCAGATCAGTTTCAGTCGCCCAATGACTATGCGGAGTTCATCCGTATGGAGGCCGACAAGCTAGTCCAGCAACGTGAAGCAGCGAAGCAACAGTCGCAAGTTCTAGAAAGCTATCAAGAGCGTGAAGAGCAGGCTCGGGATAAGTATGATGACTTCGAGCAAGTCGCGTACAACCCAAATCTGACGATCACAAACGTGATGGCTGAAACGATCCAGCACTCTGAAATTGGTCCTGATTTAGCTTACTATCTCGGCTCCAACCCCAAGGATGCGGAACGAATTTCTCGCCTATCGCCTTTCCTGCAAGCGAAAGAGATTGGAAAGATTGAGGCCAAATTGGCTGATAATCCTCCAGTCAAAAAGACAACATCTGCGCCCGCGCCGATTAGTCCAGTAACTGCACGCGCTTCTGGCGCACCGTCACATGACACTACGGACCCACGCTCTATCAAGAGCATGTCGACCTCTCAGTGGATTGAAGCGGAACGTGCACGACAGATTAAGAAGCTACAGGCACAAAACCGCTAACTTTTCAAAGGACTTTAAATGTCAAACAGCATCTTAACGATCGACATGATCACCCGCAAGGCTCTCGAAATTCTCGAGAACAACCTTGTTATCACCCGTAACGTGAACCGTCAGTACGACGACAGCTTCGCTGTTGAAGGCGCCAAGATTGGTTCAACTTTGCGTATCCGTTTGCCCGACCGCGCTCTGGTGACTGACGGCGCCGCCTTGCAAGTTCAAGACGACAACGAACAGTACACAACCTTGACCGTGTCTAGCCAAAAGCACATTGGTGTCAACTTCACATCTGCTGAATTGACCATGCAATTGGACGACTTCGCTGAGCGTGTGTTGAAGCCTCGTATCAGCCAGTTGGCATCTTCTATTGATGCTGACGTTGCTAACGCCTACTTGGGCATTGGTAACTCTGTTGGTACACCTGGTACAACTCCTTCTACTTCTTTGGTCTTGTTGCAAGCCCAGCAGAAGCTGAACGAGAACGCTGCTGTGATGTCCCCACGTTACGCTACCGTGAACCCTGCTGCTAACGCTGGCTTGGTTGAAGGCATGAAAGGTCTGTTCAATCCTACAGACACTATCAGCAAGCAATTCAAGAACGGCATGATGGGCACTGGCGTGTTGGGCTTTGACGAGATCAACATGTCTCAGTCTATCAAGCAGTTCACAACTGGCTCACGTACTGCTACTGGCGGTACTTTGTCTGCTGCTGTGACCGCTGAAGGCGCAACTTCTATCGCCATCACTGGCGCTGGTAACGCTGGCACCATCAAGATCGGTGACGTGTTCACTGTGGCTGATTGCTACGCTGTGAACCCACAGACTCGTGAATCTACCGGTTCTTTGTTCCAGTTCGTGGCTACTGCCAACGTGACTTTGAACGGTTCTGGCGCAGGCACTATCACTGTGGCTCCTATGTACTCTGCTTCCAACGCTTTGGCTACTGTGGACGTGTTGCCACAAAGCGGCAAAGCAGTCGTGTTCGTGGGTGCAGCATCTACTCAGTACGCTCAAAACTTGGTGTACCACAAAGATGCGATCACCTTCGCTACAGCTGACTTGCTGTTGCCACAAGGTGTGGACATGGCTGCTCGCGCTCAGCACAACGGCATCAGCCTTCGTGTGGTTCGCCAGTACGACATCAACAACGACCGTATGCCTTGCCGTATTGACGTGTTGTATGGCTACAGCGCGATCCGTCCACAAATGGCTGTCCGCATGTGGGGCTAAACTGAAATGGGGCTTCGGCCCCTTTCTTTGTAATTTTTTTAAAGGATTTTTATCATGGCACTCCCAAATGGTTCTGGCGGTTATCAAATCGGTGACGGCAACCTCAACGAAGTCGACTTCACCGTTGTCCCCGCTCCTGCAACTGCAACCGTAACTGCAACTCTGACTGCTGCTCAAGTTTTGAACGGCATTTTGCTTGGTAGCCCTGGCACTTCTGCTGCCAGCTACACCTTGCCTACCGTTGCTGACCTCGAAGCCGCAATGCCCGCCGCAACTAAGCCTGGCGTGTCGTTAGACTTCTCGGTTGTGAACGTCGACGGCTCTAGCTCTGGTGTTATTACCTTGGTCGCTGGCACAGGTTGGACCCTCGTTGGTCTGGCTACTGTTGTTGCTACTGCTGGTACTGCTCAAGCATTCCGCGCCCGTAAAACTGGCGACGGCACTTGGACTTTGTACCGCATTGCCTAAACCTAAGCGGGCCCTTCGGGGCCCGTTTTTAAAGGAAAAATCATGTCAAACACCAAAGCAACAGGCGTTGCGTATCTGGACCCTGAGTTCAGTACAGTGTACGCAACTGAAGAAATCGGCTACGCTGCCGCCGCTCAAGGTACTGTGACACAAGCAATTAGCAAATCAACAGCCGTAACGCTGAACAAATCTGCTGGCCGCATCACCATGAACGGCGCGTCTTTGACTACCGCCACAAACGCTACTTTTACACTGAACAACAACTTGATCAGTGCAAACGACTGCGTGATTTTGACTATTTCAGGCGGTCAAGCTACTGCGGGCTCATATAACGTGTTTGCCAACGCGTTGGATACTGGTAGTGTCAGCATCACTTTGCGTAACATTTCGGGCGGTACGCTGTCTGAAGCTGTTGTCATCAACTTCGCCATCATTCACGGCGCAGTTTAATAGACGGGCCTTCGGGCTTGTTTTTAGGAAAATAAATGCCAGTCATCTACATGAAACATGAGATCCATGGCGCCAAAGTGGCGAATATGGAACAAGAAGCAGTTGCGGATGAGAAAAATGGCTGGGTGCGATATACTCTGGATACGCCTTCTGAAGAAGAAGCGGCTCCTGTGAACGTGCTGGAAGTCAAACGCCGTAGAAAAGTAGCTACAGAAGAGGCTTAACATGGCCACATACACCGCTGGCGACCAAATTAACCGCGCCCTGCGTTTGCTAGGCGTGCTTGCTGAGGGCGAAACGCCATCGGCTGAAGTGTCTCAAGACTCTCTCATGGCGTTGAACCAGATGATCGACAGTTGGAATACTGAGCGATTGTCTACCTTCGTCACTCAAGATCAAGTCTTCACATGGCCTGCTGGCGAGATTAGCCGCACGCTAGGCCCATCTGGTGACTTTGTGGGCAACCGCCCCATTCTGATGGATGATGCTACGTACTACAAAGCGCCTAACGGCGTGTCGTATGGCATCAAATTTATCAACCAGCAGCAATACGACGGCATCGCTGTCAAAACTGTCACGTCTACTTACCCGCAAGTTTGCTGGGTAAACATGGGCTTTCCTGACATTACGCTGACTGTGTACCCCAAGCCAACACAAGAGTTGGAATGGCATTTGATTTCGGTGGAAGAATTGAACAATCCAGCTACGCTGGACACTGTGCTGTACTACCCACCAGGTTATCTGCGCGCGTTCACATACTGTTTGGCTATGGAAATTGCGCCTGAGTTCGGCGTAGAGCCAAGCCAGCAAGTGCAACGCATTGCAATGACATCCAAGCGCGATTTGAAACGCATCAACAACCCAGATGACGTGATGGCTCTGCCATACGCCATGGTGGCCAACCGCCAACGATTCAACATCTACGCAGGTAACTACTGATGCAGTCGCCGATTCTTGGTTCTAGCTATGTTGCTCGCAGTATCAACGCTGCGGATAACCGCATGGTTAACCTCTTTCCAGAGGCTACGCCAGACGGTGGTAAGACGCAAGGATTCCTGAATCGCGCGCCAGGGCTCAAGTATCTGCAGACAATCGGCGATGGCCCTATCCGCGGGTTGTGGGCTCACCAGACCAACGGTGCGGACTTTTACGTCGCTTCAGGCACCGAATTTTTCAAAGTTGACGGCCTGACCAACACGCCAACTAAGCTGGGCGACATTACCGGCACTGGCCAAGTGTCAATTGCTGACAATGGCACGCAGCTGTTTATCGCATGCAACCCTGATGCGTTCATCTATGATGAGGTGACAGATACGTTCCAAGAGATCACTGACCCAGATTTTCCTGGTGCGGTGACTGTGGGCTATCTGGACGGCTATTTCGTGTTCAACGAGCCTGATAGCCAGCGTATGTGGGTTACCGCACTGCTAAACGGTTTAGACGTTAGCCCGCTGGATTTTGCCAGCGCTGAAGGCTCGCCTGACGGGATTGTGTCGATTAACGTAGACCATCGCGAAGTTTGGGTGTTTGGTACAGATTCAATTGAGGTTTGGTACGACGCCGGATTGCAAGACTTCCCTCTTCAACGCATTCAAGGTGCGTTCAACGAAATTGGCTGTGTGGCTGCCTTCTCGGTGGCTAAGCTCGACAACGGTCTGTTCTGGCTGGGCTGCGACGCGCGCGGCCAAGGCATTGTCTATCGTGCCAACGGCTACACCGGCACTCGCGTGTCAACGCACGCCATTGAGTACGCCATTCAGAGCTATGGCAACATCTCTGACGCTATTGCGTACACATACCAGCAGGACGGCCATGCCTTCTACGTGCTGACGTTCCCTTCGGCTAACGCCACTTGGGTGTACGACGCGGCTACGCAGGCTTGGCATGAGCGTGCGGGCTGGAGCAATGGCTCATTTATCCGCCATCGTTCAAACTGCCAGTGCAATTTCCAAGGTGAAATTGTGGTGGGCGACTACGAAAACGGCAACATTTACACGCTAGATCTGGACACTTACGCTGACAATGGCGGCGTTCAAAAGTGGTTGCGCTCATGGCGCGCGCTGCCTACTGGTACCAACAACTTGAAGCGTTCGGCTCAGCACAGCCTGCAGCTTGACTGCGAGTCTGGCGTGGGTTTGAACAACGGTCAAGGTAGCGATCCTCAAGTCATGTTGCGCTGGTCTGATGATGGTGGCCATACGTGGTCCAACGAACATTGGGCTAACATGGGCAAAATTGGCCAGTACTTCCGCCGCGTGTTCTGGCGTCGTCTAGGTATGACGCTGAAGCTGCGCGACCGAGTGTACGAAATATCGGGCACTGACCCCGTGAAGATTGCTATCATGGGCGCTCAACTTGACGTGACGCCTACCAATGCCTAGTCAAAATAACATTACCAACATCCCCTCGTCGCGGGTCGATTTCATCGATCCCCGCACGGGCTTGATGTCGCGTGAATGGTATCGATTCTTTCTAAACCTGTTTAACCTGACGGGCGCGGGTAACAACCCAACATCACTGGATGACTTGCAGGTTGGCCCACCAAGCGGCGGCGGCGAATCTGCATTCGGCACCGTCACGTCTGTTGACGTATCAGGCGGCACGACTGGCCTGACGACCAGCGGCGGCCCTATCACGTCAGCTGGCACCATTACGCTGGCCGGCACGCTGGCTGTGACCAACGGCGGTACAGGAGCTATGACAGCTGCTGACGCCCGCACAAACTTAGGTGCAGGTACAGTCACCTCGGTGGCCGCCACAGCAGGCACTGGCATTTCAGTGACTGGCAGCCCCATCACGACCAGCGGCACATTGGCCATCACCAACACAGCGCCGGATCAAACAGTGGTGTTAAACAGCGGTACAGGTATCAGTGTTACTGGTACCTACCCTAACTTCACCGTCACCAACACCAGTCCTTCGTCGGGCGGCACTGTTACTAGTGTCACAGGCACATCCCCTGTCGTGTCTAGCGGTGGCACAACGCCTGCGATCAGTTTGGCGTCAGGTTACGGCGACACACAGAATCCGTACGCCAGCAAGGCAGCTAACTATGTGTTGGCAGCGCCCAACGGTTCGGCTGGCGTGCCTACATTTCGCGCATTGGTGTCGGCGGACATTCCTGCGCTTAGCTATGTCAGCTCGATCGGCGTATCTGCGCCCATCACGTCGACTGGTGGCTTGACACCCACAATCGGCATTACGCAGGCTACGACTAGCACAAACGGTTATTTGAGCTCGACTGACTGGAATACGTTTAACAACAAGCAAGCCGCGGGCACTTATGTGACTTCGATTGCGGTGGCGTCTTCCAATGGCTTTTCGGGGTCGTCCAGTGGTGGAGCGACGCCTACAGTAACGCTGTCAACCAGCATTACGGGATTGCTATACGGTAATGGCACAGCAATGGCGGCGGCTACGATTAGCACGCCGCTGACATATTCCGCTGGAACATTGGCTATCACACAAGCCACGACCAGCACCAATGGTTACTTGAGTTCGACCGATTGGAATACGTTTAACAATAAGCAGCCTGCAGGCAGCTATGTAACTAGCGTCAGCGGAACGACAGGTCAAATCACAAGCACCGGCGGCACAACTCCTGTTTTGGCCCTAGCTTCTACTGCAGTGTCGGCAGGCTCATATACGAACGCCAACATTACTGTAGATGCATACGGACGCCTGACCGCAGCCTCTAGCGGTGCTGCTGGCGGCGTGACATCATTCAGCGCAGGCACCACAGGGTTTACACCTAGCACTGGTACGACTGGTGCTGTGACCTTGGCCGGCACGCTCAACGTAGCCAACGGCGGTACTGGTTTGACCAGTCTAACCGCCAACTATGTGCCTTACGGCAACGGCACCAGCGCGTTCAGCTCTAGCGCCAACTTTGCCTACAACGGCACGTACCTGCGTGTGGGTGCCACTACGCCGCTGGCTGGAGCTACAAACCCGATCACAGCGTTCACAGGCAGCACAAACGGCTATGTGCAAACGTATATTCTCAACGGCAACGCAGGCACGAGTGCCTCTGCCGACTTGGTAGCATACGCCGACAATAGCACGGATGCGCACGGTTGGGCCGACATGGGCTTCACAAGCTCAACATACGCCGACGCAACCTACACCGTTACAGGCAAAAACGAAGCCTATCTGTTTGGTTCAGCCCCCACGGGTGCTGGTGCAACGGGTAACTTGGTGTACGCCACGGACTCGACTGGTACGGCCAACGCCCACCAGTTTTATGTTGGCGGTTTCACACAAGCCAAGTCAGCGTGGAAAGCACAAGTCGACTCAACTGGCCTCAAAGCCACGCAAGTCAATGCCACCAACGGTTTCATTGTCAACTCGATGACCGTCTCTGCCAACTACACTATCGCCACAGGCGACAGCGCAATGAGCATTGGACCTATGGCAATTGCTTCTGGTGTGGTAGTTACGGTATCATCTGGCTCACGCTGGGTCGTAATGTAAGGAAGAACATGACTGTCACCGCAAAAAACCTAGTCCCCGCCAAGACTGTCGAAGCGACTCAGACGACACAATACACTGTGCCGAACAACGTCACGACCATCATCGACAAGTTTACTGCTACAAACTACAGTGGTTCAGCCGCTACGATTAGCGTCAACCTCGTGACCGAGGGTGAAACTGCGGCTAACAAAAACGTCATCACCAAAACAAAATCTTTGGCTGCGGCGGAGGTCTACACATTTCCCGAGTTGGTAGGACAAATTATGCCTTCTGGCGGATTTATCTCGGCGATTGCTGGAACGGCAAGCGCAATCAACATGCGGGTGTCAGGCCGTGAAATTAGCTGATGACGTCTGGGACGTGATCAAAACCTACCTGCATGACAGAATGGGGTTCGACGCAACGCAAGAAGCGCGCGAATGGATGGAAGAGAACATGGATATTACGCCCTTTGATGGCGGCGCCTTTGTGGCGAATGGCAACGAGTTTGATTTATTCGTTGTTCCAGAGAAGCGTTGTAAGTGGAGCGTCAGGGGAGATGGTATAAATTTCCTTAACAAAATGTCAAAGCTCCACGATACAATGGTCGTAAGAATATATGAAGACAACAAGCCGTCACTGCGATTGGCAAAGGGTTTCGGTTTTAAAGAAGTCAGCCGTGAACACGGCTTAATTCGATTGGAGAACTCATCATGGGTGGAGCAGTAAGTTCAGTAACAGACGCGGTAAGCGATTTAGGTTCCAGCATTGATGATTCCGTCATACGACCTGTCAGCGATGCAACATCACAATTTGATGATTTCATTAACGACGAAATCCCAGGTGGTTGGACACTTCCTTTAATTATCGCAGCGGCTTATTTTACCGGCGGCGCATCTCTTGCGGCTGACGCAACGGTGGCTGCTGAATCTGCCAGTGCGGCTGGCGCGTCCGAAGCTGCGGCTGCTGCTGCGGCTACTGAGGCGGCTGGCGGCGCAGAAGTTTTAGCTGCTTCTGCGGAAGCTGCGGGGGGTATGGAAGCCTTAGCCGCGACTGTTCCAGAGGCGACAAGCGCTGCCAGCATGACCGCTGCTGAGGCAAATGCTGCAATTGCCGCGGAACAAGCGGGCAGTATGACTGCGGCTGAGGCAAACGCAATGATTACGGCGGAGCAGGCTGGTGCAGCTGGTGCTGGTGCTGGTGCTGGTGCTGGTGCTGGTGCTGGTGCTGGTGCTGGTGCTGGCATGGGTGGATACCTTGTGCCAGGTGCAATCGTAGGCAGCTCTCTGCTTGGTGCAAACGCAGCCAAAAGCGCGGCTAACACTCAGGCTGCATCCGCAGACCGTGCTAACCAGCTCATCTATCAAATGTACGGTGAGTCAAAGGCGCTTCAAGAGCCCTACCGTGCTGCTGGTGTAACCGCACAAAACCGTCTGATGGATGTGTTAGGTTTGAGCGGCAACACAGGCGCCGCTGACTACGGCATCGCCAACAAAAATTTCACACCTAGCGATCTGACTACAGACCCAAGCTATCAGTTCCGTTTGAATGAAGGCTTGAAAGCCTTGGATCGTCAAGCTGCAGCTCGCGGCGGTCTGATCTCTGGCGGCGCGATCAAAGCAGCTCAAGAGTACGGCCAGCAATCGGCGTCGCAAGAATATCAAAACGCATTCAATCGTTACCAAACCAACCGCTCAAACTTGTTGCAGCCATTGGGCAACTTGGTGAACAGTGGACAAAATGCTGCGGCTAACTTGGGTAGCGCGGCGAGCAATTACGGCACTACCGTTGGCAACAACATTACTAGCGCTGGTGCGGCACAAGCGGCAGGTCAAGTTGGTCAGGCAAATGCATTGGCCAGCGGTGTGGGTCAGTATTTGAATTACTCCAGCAACCAAAACTTGACGAACGCAATCCGTCAATCATCTTACAAGGCACCTGCATAATGGCATTAGATCCAAGCATCGCCCTTGGCTATAAGGGCTTCGAAGCACCCAACCCGTTGGCTCAGTACGCGCAGGTTGCACAGATTCAAGGCGCGCAAAATCAGAACGCGTTGAATCAGTATCAGCTGAACGCTGCTAAGCGTGCGGATGAGCAGACTAACGCCATGAATGAGTTGTACTCCAAGCATTACAACCCAGCTACTGGCGCGGTAAATCAGAATGCGTTGTATCAAGATTTGGCCGGCAAAGGTTTTGGCAGCCAGATTCCAGTCATGCAAGCCAAACTTGCAGACACAGAGCACAAAACTTACACCGCTCAGAAAGCCAAGATTGATGCTGCAGCGGAAGAGCAAAAGTTCGTTGATAGCGCGCAACGTAATTTGGCGTCTGACCCTTCAGACGCCAAAATTAAGCAATGGCTAGATCATTCACGTTCAAGCCCTGTGCTCACAGCGCAGACCAAAGCTGTACTAGAAAACGAAGCCGCGAATTTGTTGGCCATGAAGCCAGCACAACGCATAGATTATTTGTCTCAGCGCGGCGCTACTGCGTCTGACCTAACTACACGACGTGGTCAAAACATGACCGACGCGCGCGCTCGTGAAAATACTAAGATTGCTCGCGACCGTCTGGATGCTGAGATGGCCACAGGTGCATTGACACCTCAATCGCTGGATTTGGCGGCAAACATTTATTTGCAAACCGGCACATTACCAACAGGCTTAGGTAAGTCCGCGGCCAACTTGCGCTCGCAAGTTATGAACCGCGCCACTGAGTTGTCTTCAGGCAAACCAGCGGCTGACTTGGCCAGCGGGATTGTCGAGGCCAAACAGGACGTAGCCAGCCGAGGCAAAGCCGTTAAAGATTTCGGTACCGGCAAACAAGGTGATGCTGTGCGGTCATTCAACACTGCTATTGACCATTTAGACACAATGTCTAAGTTGGCTACTGCGCTGGAAAACCGCGATACCCGCATGTTCAACACTGTTGGCAACGCGTTTGCCGCGGCTACAGGTCAGCCTGCACCTACCGATTTTGACACCGCAAAAGCCATTGTGGGTGGTGAAGTTGCAAAAGCACTTACAGGCTCTAATATGGCCCTTAAAGATCGTGAAGAAATTCGCGATTCTATTTCACGCGCCAACAGCCCCGAACAGTTGGCAGGGTCATTCCGTAGAATGCAAGAACTCATGGGTGGTCAACTTAATAGCTTAAACTTGCAGTACGAGACATCTACAGGCCGCAAGGATTTTGACAAAAAACTCACACCGCGGTCAAAAGAAGTGCTTAAAGAGTTGCGTGGCGAAGAAACAAAAGCAGCGCCTGCGACAACAAAATCTGGCGCAACCGTAAGCAACTGGTAAGGACTAAATATGGCCCGCAACATTACGGTAACTTTTGAAGACGGCACAACGCACGTCTATCAAAACGCGCCGGATAATTTGACGCCTGACATGGTTCAAGCGCGCGCGCAGCAAGATTTTGGTAAAGCAATCACCGCGCTAGATGGCGGTCGTTCAGCTAAGCCAGTTCCGCAAGCAGAAATGGCTGGCCAAATACCTGGCCAACGATCTATCTCAAAAGCCGAAGCGCCGGTTTCGATGCGTGACCGCATCATGGGCGTGGCCGAGTTGCCTGCAGTGCTGGCTGGTGGCATGGCCGCTGGTGTTGCAGCTCCTGTGGCAGCTATGTACGGTCAGTTGACAAGCCCCGCCAAGCAAGGCTCACCTGAAGCCCGAGCGGCTGGCGAAGCCATGGCGGCCAAGGCCCGCGAGCAGTTCTACCAACCCCGCACACAGACGTCGCAAGAAATCATGAACGCTATCGCGCCCGTGATGGAAGCTGGCGGCGCTATCCCCAGCGTCAACGCGTTGCAGATGGGCCAAGGCGCTGGTGCCGCCATACGTGCTGTAGGCGACACACGCGCAAATCAAATGGCGGCGTACACCGCCCGTGGCGAACGCGTAGCAGCGCCTGCGCAAGCGGCGCTTCAAGCCGAACGCGTCGCTGAGAGCACTCGCAACGCACCTAAGATCGAAGCAGCTCAAGCGGCCCGTAAGTACGACATCGCTGTTAACCCAGCTGAAGCCAACCCTACCAAAAGCAACAAAATTAAAGCTGTGCTGGCTGGCAACAAAGGTTTGGATGCGCAGTTCTCGTTGGATAACGTCCAGAAGTTCAACTCGGCAGCCGCAAAAGAGATGGGCCTGCCTGAGAACACACCGCTGACAAAACCAGCGTTTACTGAAGCACGCAACTTGGCCAGCGGCCCTTACCGCGCGGTTGAGAAATTGCCTGTGCTTGACGCGCCAGCTGAGGTGATGGGCAAGATTGAAAAGCTCAAAGGTGACCCATCACTGATTGGTGGCGCTACAGCTAACGCTGAGATTGCTAAGCTGGTGGACGATGCGCAGGCGCATGTCTCTGCTGGCATGGCTGGCGATCAGATTCTCAAGAACATCCGCCAAATGCGCTCAAAAGCGCAACGCACCTACAAAGCCAACGGCTCTACGCCAGATCAGATTGATGTGGCAGACGCCCGTATGGGCATCGCCAACGCGTTGGAAGACTTGATTGATTCCAACATTCAAGACCCCAAGCTGTTGAGCGACTTCCGCAAGGCCCGCGTGGCCATGGCCAAGACATACGCTTACGAAGCGGCTACTGACTTGAACACTGGAAACTTGGACCCTCAAGCGATCGCTAAGATCACCGCGGCGTCGAATGAGCTGACCGGCACAATTGCTGACATCGGTAAGATCGCTGGCAACTTCCCGTCTGTGTCGCAAGGCACAAACGTCTCTTACTCTGCATTGCCAACGCTGACTCGCTCAGGTTTGGGCGGCTCCGTAGGTTACGCATTGGGCTCGACTGTCGGTATGCCTTTGCAAGGTAGTATTGCTGGCGCCGGTATTGGCGGCCTTGCTGGCCGCATTGCAGCCAAGCGCATGGGCACGTCTGAGTACCAAGCTGCCAACGCTGTGCCAACCGATTACCGCCCGCAAGTCAACAATCTGCGCCCTGCTGACATCAACTATGGACCAAACCAGTTGGTGCCGTACGACTTTAGCCAAGCCACTACTGAAGCGCCTAATTTCATTTTGAAGCCAAACCAGTATCCACCAAAAGCTACGTTTGTTGGCCCAGACACTGGCACGCCTCAAATTGGCATGAACCGAGGCCCAGTCGGCGGCCAGATTGGCGCCTTACGTGCAGAAGACGCGCGCGTCAGGAACCTGCAAGCTCAGCAAGACATGCAAGCGCAAGCGCAAGCTGAAGCTGCTGCGGCAGCCGCGCGTCAGCCAACGCGTGGCGGCTCAATTATCGACATTGACCCAGTAACTGGCAAGATGGTTGTGGGCGCGGAAGGCACAGCCGGCATAACGCCAAATGTGCAGGTAGTCGAGAGCACTGGTAAGTCGCTGGCGTCTGCTGCGCAAAAAGTGTCTCAGAACAAAGCGTTCGACCTGACTTCTGAAGAACGTATCGCGTGGAACAAGACGCGTGCTGACATCGCTGAGGTGTCTCCTGAGCTGGCCAAGCTGTCCGACAAGGACATTTTGAACCGCATGACCGACCGCAAAATGGGCGAAGAAACTGTCAACAAGGCACGCGAAAAGGCGCGTATGTTCGACGAGATCGCTCAGCGCCAACAAAGTGAACAAGCTCGTCGCGATGCCGCAATTAAACGCGATCAGATGCTAGACTTGGCCGACTTATTGGAGGAAAATATGCGCGCTCCACGTCCAGTATCATCGGGCGGCCAGGGTCCAAAGACCCGCGCGTTCCAACGTAACCAACTCGCAGGTGAGAACAAGAACATGCTGCGTATCGATATCAATGGCGTTGGCCAAAAGGAATAAGACATGGCTCTTCTCTCACCAAATCCCAAACAACAGTTCTTTGATGCGAACGGCGAGCCGCTCGTTGGCGGCAAGATCTACACGTACGAAGCCGGCACGTCTACGCTTGTGGCGACGTACACTGACGCGTCGGGCGGTACAGCCAACACCAACCCCATCATCTTGGACTCCCGCGGTATGTGCAACATCTGGTTGCTCAACACCGTGAACTACAAGTACGTGGTCAAGGACGCCAACGACACGCTCATCTTCACGACCGACAACATCGGCGTGACCTTGTCAACTGCCACGTTTGCCGCCCCTCCCATCATCGGCAACGCAACCCCCAACACTGGCTATTTCACCACGATCGAGCTGACGTCCACATCCGCGTCCACGATCAACCGTGGCACGACTGCGCAGCGCCCAGCAACGCCAGTCGAAGGCATGATTCGCTACAACAGCACCACGACCAAGTTCGAAGGCTACACAGCTGGTACTTGGGGTGCTCTGGGCGGTGGTGCAACAGGCGGCGGTGCTGACCAAGTGTTTGTGGAAAACGGTCAAACCGTCACCACCAGTTACACTATCACCACCAACTTTAACGCGATGTCAGTAGGTCCAATCACGATCAACTCTGGCGCGACAGTAAGCGTGCCGTCCGGCTCGTCTTGGCTGGTTTTCTAAGGAACGAACATGAGCACGATTAGCGCATCAACCGCGACCAACACAGCGTACAAAGTTACCGCTGACACCACAGGCACATTGGTGCTTCAAACAGGCGCTACGCCTACGACTGCTGTGACGATTGATGGTTCGCAGAACGTAGGTATTGGTACGAGTTCCATGACAGGGGCGGGTAACTTGTTTTTAGGCGGTGCTTATGCTGGCATCTACTACAACAATGCCACTGGTAATATGTTTATCGGTTCAACCACGGCAACGCCTTTAGCTTTTGGCACTAACTTAACTGAGCGTATGCGTATCGACTCCAGCGGTAACTTGCTGGTGGGGACTACTGCAACAGTAAACGCAGCTAAATCCGTATTTAGTTTTAGTTCATCAAACAACGGCGTGTATGTTGTAGATTCAACTGGCGTGTCAGGCGCTCAGTTTATGCGTTTTGATAGCACATCAAACACCTGTGGACAAATTACACGGGTAGGTGCTACTTCTGCGGTGCTTTACAACACATCTTCGGACTATCGTTTAAAAGAAAATCCAACGCCTTTAACTGGAGCGCTTGAAAGAGTTGCAGCTTTGAAACCTGTTCAATGGGTATGGAAAGATTGTGATGGTGCTGTTGGTGAAGGATTCATCGCACACGAAGTTCAGAAAGTTATTCCTTCCGCTGTAACGGGAGAAAAAGACGCTGTTGATGCTGATGGAAAACCTCAGTATCAAGGCATGGACGCTTCGTATTTAGTCGCAACTCTGACCGCAGCCATCCAAGAACTCAAAGCCGAACTCGACGCTGTTAAAGCACAACTACAAGGAGCCGCATAATGGCATCGACAATCATCCTCTCAGACAACGGCGTAAGCAGCGGGTCTGCTGGCCTCAAAGAAACAGGCGGCAATGATGGCGTTTTGATTCTGCAAACCACTACAAGTGGTGGTACGGCTACGAATGCTGTTTACATCAACAACACGCAAAAAGTTGGTGTCGGTACAGCCTCCCCAAGCACAAACTTAACCATCGGCAACGGTGGCGGCGGTAGCGACTTGGGTGTGGCTTTGAGCCGTGGCGCAACGACTAACTTCTTTGAAGCCTACGACGGCACAAAGACAATGATTGCTGGTACGGATGCGTCAAACGCTTATGTCAAGTTGGGTTCTTTGTCGGCTCACCCAGTTGCGATTGTTCAAGGTAACACCAACGCAATTTACATCGACACCAGTAACAACGTAGGTATTGGTACGAGTTCACCAAAATCTACTTTGAATGTAGCTGGAAACGTAACAACAAATGGTGGCGGTCTTTTACAAAATTTGTATTATTCAGGCGGTTTTAAATACAGTTCTTCTTCTGCTATTTTGGGTTTTGTTGTTTCTTCTGATTCAACAGGAATGTATTTTTCAACAGCGCCAGCAAGCGGAACTGTTGATGGAGCGGCTACCGTTACTGAGCGTATGCGTGTGGACTCCAGCGGTAATTTTATATTAGCAAGCACTGGAATTTTTTATTCTGTTGGTGTGTATAACAGTACAACAGCTAACGCCGCAAATATGTACGTTAGTTCTGGTGGAAGTTTTAACCGTTCAACTTCTGCTTTGAAATACAAACAAGACGTTCGTGACTTAGAAAGCATTGACATCACCAAATTCCGCGCTGTTCGTTATAAATCAAAATGTGAAAACGATGACCAAACAAAAGACCATTTTGGTTTTATCGCGGATGAAGTTTTAGAAGCAGGTATTCCAGAACTTGTTAACTACGGCGACAATGGTGAAGTTGAGGGTTTTCAATACGAGCGTATGACAGCAGTATTGCTCAAAGCCATCCAAGAACAACAAGCCCTAATCACAACACTCACTGAACGCATTACTGCGTTGGAGGCTAAATAAATGACCAACAGCGTCTATTGGATACGCTGCCAAGACCACACTGACATGATGAGTCAGGGGTACATTGGCGTGTCCAAAAACGCCGAAGCTCGTTTTACGCAGCATTTCAAACGCACACAAAATCGTCATTTAAAGTTTGCAATTGAAAAGTATGGCTGGGATAACTTGGTAAAAACGCAAATTTTGATCGCGGACCAAGAATACTGCCTAGACATTGAACGAAAGCTGCGCCCTGTTGGTGGAATAGGTTGGAACTGTGTTGCTGGTGGTGGAAAACCTCCATTAGCAGTTGGTAACAAATTTAAACTTGGGATTCCAGCTTGGAACAAAGGCTTGAAGATGTCTGATAAGACACGCGCAAAGGTTAGCGCAGCCGCCAAAGAGCAAATGCAAAGAGCTGGCATGAAAGAGCTTTTGTCATCTCTTAAAAAAGGAAAACCTTGCCCAATGAAGGGTAAAAAACACAGCCCTGAATCAATTGAAAAGATGCGTCTTTCGAAAATTGGGAAACCGTCTGGGAAAGCAGGACATAAACTAAGTCCCGAACAGTTGGCTGGAGTGGTTGAGAAAATACGAAGCAATCCATGGATTTGCCCACATTGCCAAAAAACAGGTTTTGCCAAAGGCGCAGGAAATCGCTGGCATTTCGATAACTGCAAAATGAAGGAAAATTAAAATGACTGTAATTATTTCGGGTACAAATGGCATCACAGCACCAGGCACTGAAACCTTTGGTGACGGCACAGCACTAGGCGGCGCTACAAACCCCATCGTCTCAATGGCGAAGGGTGCGAACAACTACGTCCAAGCCTACATCGTCAACAACACTGACGGTGCAAACGCTTCTGCTGATATTGTTTGCTACCCTTCAAACGGTACAGACAGCTCTGGTTGGATTGACATGGGCATTACTGGTCCTACGTTCTCTCAGGCTGCTTACGGAATCACAGGGGCTAACGAAGGCTACATCTTTATGTCTGCGCCTAGCGGTGCATCTAAGACAGGCAACTTGGTGTTGGCTACTGACAGCACAGGTACACAGAACGCTATCAAGTTTGCTACTGGTGGATTTGGCTCTACTACTGAGCGTATGCGTATCGACTCCAGCGGTAACTTGCTAGTTGGTGCTACATCGGCAGATGCCCGTGTTTTTGCTTACTCAACAACAGGAACATCTTTAAAAGCACAAAACCCAAGTAATGTGGCGCAGTTGTTAATCGGTTATAACAATACAAGTTTTAACTATGTAGATGCAGATAACAACATTTTCCGAAGTGGCGCAGGTGTAGAACGCGCCCGTATCGACACCAGCGGTAACTTGCTGGTGGGGCAAACAACCAACGGCGCAACAGGTAAAGTGGCTATTACAACTCCTAATGGAGCTACTGGTTCTGCCATCGCTACAACAAACGTAAGCGGAACTGCGCAATACTACGCTGCTGCTTTTTACAACAACGGCACAACTAATAGTTTTTGTGGCGGCATTTCAGTTTCAGGAACTACCACAACATTCGCAACATCATCTGACTACCGATTGAAAGAAAATATTGCACCAATGACGGGTGCTTTGGATGTTGTTGCTCAGTTAAAGCCATGCACGTATTCTTGGAAATCAACTGGTGAATCAACTCAAGGCTTTATTGCGCACGAGCTGCAAGAAGTCGTACCAGAGTGCGTTGTTGGTGAAAAAGACGCTGTTGATGAAGGAGGAAATCCACGTTACCAAGGTATCGACACCAGCTTCTTGGTTGCCACATTGACCGCAGCCATCCAAGAACTCAAAGCGGAGTTTGACGAGTACAAGGCAGCGCATCCATGACCGATACAGTGGAGACGAAGTTGGCCGTGCATGAAGCTATCTGCGCCGAGCGGTACAGCCGTATCGACGGCCAGCTCACGTCTGGCGACAAGCGCATGGCCAAGATCGAGTACTTGCTGTACGCGGTGATCGTCGTCGTGCTGTTGGGCCCAGGCGTTGGTGCTGAGTTCTTCAAGCACCTTTTCAGGCTCTAAGATGTGGGGCCAGAAATTATGCTCGCGCTTCAAGCAATGCGTGCAGCGTATTCTGGCATCCAGTACTGCTGCGACTGCCTTCGAGAAGGCACAGTCGAAATCCAAAAGGTCAAAAAGACCGTCGAAGGCGGCGTCGCTGACGCCCGAAAGATCTACGCCGAAGTCACAGGGCTCTGGGGCTGGATCACAAGTCTTTTCGGAGTTCAAAAACCAAAGCAGGCTCCACAAGACAAGTTGTCAAGCACAGCCGCTCCACAAACCAAGCCTGTGGCGAAAGAGGTCGACCACATCCCGACTCAAGACGAAGTCGTCCAGCAGTTCATCGGGCACGTCGGCGAATGGTTCGATAGCTACCACACCCTAAAAACATTCACAGAGAAGCGTTATGCTGAAGTTTTCGGAAAGGACGTCATTGACCAAAAAGAAGTGCTAGAGCTGACGCAGTTGCAAGTCGAAGTCGACGCTGCTTACCCTGCTTTGATGACCCTCATGACGACCAACGCCCCGTGGCAGATTGGCCCCATCTGGACGCAATTCAAAGAGATGCAGGATAAGGTCAAGGCTGGCCAAGCAGCCCGCAAGATGCGCCAGCAACGTGAGCGAGCAGCCGCGCAGGCTAAGGCCGCGCAACGCCGCAGTGACCAGATAGACCGCAACATGGTGTGGTTCTGGTCCATCATGCTGGTGTGGTACTTTTGGGTCTTGATGGGTGTCGTATGGCTAAACACGAAGACAACGCAATAATTGTGTTTCTGTGCGTCGTGATATGTATTTTGTCTGTAGTGCTGTTCTTCCTGTTACTGCGCTTCATGACGTTGGATTCACAGCTCCTGCGCAACAAGCGGGAAGTGGATAAAGCAATCGTGCTTCTACGGGAGGAGCGCGAGAAATTTAAGGAGAAGAAAGATGGACGAGAACCATAAGCAGAAGTGGACCTATTTGATGGGCCTGACATACATGATTGTGAACATCGCTGATTTTGTCGCGTTTCCTATCATGTACACGATCGTGCAGTTTTGGGAAACGCAAGCGGCCAACGACGCGTTTCGTCAGTGGGTGCCTCTGACGCTCACCAACGGTGGTTTCATCCACATCGCCTTTGCGGCCATCTTGGGTATCTCCGCCTTCAACAAAGAAGAGAAAAAGCCCGATGCGTAACATCGCGGCGGCTGTGTTGGTGCTGGTCATGGTGTTCTACGCTGGCCGGCACGCAATGCACCTTGAGCAGCAAGCAGAGATCGCGCGCATTGAGGCCGAGCGGGCTGTCGAGGTAGCCAAAGCTGCGGACCAACTCCACAAGGACAAACTAGATGCCCAACAGAAAATTAACCAGCTGCGTGCTGATGTCGCTTCTGGCGCTCAGCGCCTGTCAATCCGTGCCAGTTGCTCTGCCTCCACTACCGGCGGAAATACAGAAGCGCGAGCCGAACTTGACCCAAAGACTGCTGACGACCTTATCGCCATCACAGCCGACGGCGACCAAGCCATCATCGAACTAAATTCCTGCATTGACCTTTACAACAAGTTTACAAAATGAACCTATCAACTCACTTCACGCTTGAAGAAGCCACTTATTCCGAAACCGCTGTTCGCATGGGCATCCCCAACCAACCAAGCGAACTGCAGTTGGCCAACATGAAGCACGCTGCCGCCTGTCTGGAGCCACTGCGTGAGGCCGTAGGCCCTCTGCGCGTCAACTCATGGTTGCGCCTGCCTGACGTGAACGTCGCCGTTGGTGGCAGCAAGGTTAGCTCGCACATGGACGGCTTTGCTATCGATCTGTCATCCACGACCTTGACGCCCATCGAGCTCTGCCACAAAGTCGAAGAGCTCGGCATCAAGTTCGACCAGATGATCCACGAATACGGCCGCTGGATGCACTTGTCATTCGCGCCTGAGATGCGCCAGCAGAAGCTGACGATCTACAGGCCCGAGAACAAGTACAAGCATGGTATCCTCACTGAGGCTGAGTACCACGCCGCATAAGCTCACGGTACGCCTTGATGGCGTCCTTGAGGTCCCAATTCAACTGCTGGATCAGGTCCTCCTGCTCCTGCAGTTTCATATACGCGTCATAGGCAAACTGGTCTAAGTTTTCACGGGACCATGTCTTAAATTCGGGCATTTGTAAGTCTTTCATCAATGAGTTTTGCGTAGCCAGCGATGTCATGCCAGCTGTCAGCGTAGTTAGGGTCGCCGTTGATGATGCGCGCCATTTTGTGGCAGATCATTTCAAGCGCTTCTTTCTGGTCTGTCGCCAGTCTGTACCAGCCAGGCTTGGCCTGTAGCACGCTTTTAAGCTGTTGAGCTATCTCGGCGTGCTCGCTGAATGTGCCGTAGCGCTTACCGCGCTCTTCTAGTGTTCGTTCGACGGTTTGACAATCAATCATTTGGCACCTGCTCTGCTATAGACGTGGAACTCGCGCATCTCCAGCGGTATCTTGCTGACGCCGTAAACGTAGCCGTACGCTGGGTTATCTTTGCGCTTTTCTGACACGTGCTTGGCCAGCGTCTCAGCTGCGCGGCGGTTGGCCTCATGCGTGCGGAATGACTGCATGAAGTTGGGCTCATGTGTCTTCATGTAGTCGGGGTGGAATGCGTTAATCAAAATAATCCTCCATGAACGCCAACGCGGCGATGTATGCCAACAGCGTGGCGATGGTTAAGCCCACACCCACACCCAACAGGATGCAGATGATGGCGATGTTGGCTGTGTCTTCAAATACCATGTCAGTTCTTCGCCAAATAGTAGGCAACGCAAACCAGAAGAATGATCCACATCATTTCGTAGCCTCCTTCATGAGTTCAATGCGCTCGCGGGCGACGCGCAGAGTGTTGTAGCGTTGATGCAGGCGCTCGAGGATGGTGATCCGCTTCGCGCCGTTGCGCTCGTCATTCAGCATCTCAAGCACTTCGGCTTCGGTCTTGCTGCTCAGAGTGTGGTTAATGCTTCGCCATGTTGACAATTTTCTTCTCCAGTACGTTGATGGTTTCTAGGGTCTTGGACAGGTACCGTTGCGCTGAGTTGTACTGGCGCTTGCGCATCGGTAGCTCAGCCTTCGCGGCTTTCAGTTTCTGTTTGTATAGATCAATTCGTTTCACGTTTTTTCTTCCTTGCTGCGCCTGTGTCGATGTCACGCATGGCCTGTTCCATCGTGTACTCTGCGTGGGCTTTCATCGGACCTCTTGGCCCCCGTTTCCATTGCGGGCGTTCTCTCTTAGGTTCTGGCGGTGGTGGCGTCATCCAGCTTTGCACTTTTGCCCATACGGTTTTCATGTGCTTTCCTTTTTAAGTTTTGGTAGTGGTGCCCAATGGGTATAGAACTTCTCTTTGCCGCTATAGCTGCCGTACATGGCCACGCCACCAGCGCCGAGTAGCTGCACCTTAGCTCCGCGTGGGCAGGTGGCTATCGGTTGCCAGAAGTAGTTGTGGTCCACGGCTGCTGTACCTGTGCTGTCGAGTTGTGAGGTCATGTGTTCTTCTCCTTGAGTTTGGCTTCTATGGCACGAATTGCTTGTCGTCTGGTTATGGAATTTCGTTCAATCTCAGCCATTTCCTCGTCCGTCAGCCCTACCCACGGCTTCTGTGCTGGTTGTGGTGCAACAATGCCATGCTTTGATTCAAATTTCATGGTCGTGCCGCAGGTGCAGTTGTAAGCAACCAACTTCACAGGCTCACCCTGCTCTTGCTTGGCTTGAATCTTGTGGCCTTCGGATGCACATACACCAGTAAGCAAACAATTCCCTGTTCGAACCTTTGGCTGCTCTTGCTTTCCGGCTAGTGCTTCTTCTAAGGATTTGATGGCTTTGTTGACCAGTTCTTCATCGTGCCAAGCGTATATGACATGTCCTGTTGATGTGTCTTCTGGTGTGCAGGTTTCCAACGCCTCAAGCGCCAGCTTCATTGCTTCTTTACTCATTTCAACTCCTCCATTGCAATCTCAGATATGGCGCGTTTGTCGTGCAACGCCGCCCAAATTTTCTCGTCCACTGATTTCTCGGTCATCAATACGTAGACCCACACGTCATGCCGCTGGCCGCTACGATGCAAGCGCCCGACGGGCTGCTCGAACAGCTCGAGCGACCAGGGCAAGGACACGAAGACCATGCGGCATCCGCCGGGCTGCAAGTTGAGTCCGTGACCGGCCGATTTGGGATGGACCAAGAGAAGCTCGACTTGGCCGGCGTTCCACCGCTCGATGGCGCGGTCGTCGTCGAGTGTGACCGCGTGCTTGTATCGGCGCTTGAGCTCCGCCAGCTCTTCTTTGTAGTTGTAAGCAATGATCGTATTGGCATGTTGGTTCTCCTCGATTAAGTCGTCTAGTAAATCAAATTTGTGGCTGCTGAACCAGATCGGCGTTTGTTCTACGTTGAATCGACCATACTCTTCACTGGCAGTCGTCTGTGTGTCGTACACGAAGCCGCTGGCCATCTGTTGCAGCTTGCCCGTCACGACTGCGGCGTTGAGCGCAGTCACACCCAGCGCCACGAAGTCAGCCTTCATCGCCTCGTACGGCGCGCGGTCGCTGAACTTGCAACGCATTTCGACGTGGTGGCAGGGCGGCAGCTTGTCGGCGTATTCGCCAGCGTCCAACACGAACGTCGCGGGCTTGATGCGGTCCATGATCATCGGCAGCGACGAGGCACGCGGTGCCCATTCGCCGAAGTCTTTGTTGACCAGCACGAAGTACTGCTGCATGAACGCGCCCTTGCTGCGGCCCAGCAGTGACTCGTCGACTATCTTGCACTGGCCGAAGACGTCCTCAAGGCCGTTGCTGGTGAACGAGCCAGTCAGGCCCCAACGCACTGGCAGGTCGATGACCTTGGCCAACGCCTTGAAGCGTGTGCCTGATGGGTTCTTCAGCTTAGTAAGCTCGTCAAACACAATGCCGGCAAAGGTGCCGAGGTTTTGCTGTGCAAGCCACTGCAAGTTGTCGTAGTTCGTCACCACCACGTTGGCGTTGCTCTCGAGCGCAGCCAGACGTTGCTTTGGTGTGCCCACGGCCACAGCGACTTTGAGCTCGGGCGCCCACTTAGGCGCCTCGACTGGCCACACGTCGGTGCACACGCGCTTAGGTGCGATGACCAGCCAGCGCGCCACGATGCCGTCTTTGACCATGTCACGCATAGCAGTCAGCGTGATGCACGTCTTGCCGGCACCGACTGGCGCCAAGATCATGGCGCGGTCGTGCTCGTACAAGAAATCAGCAGCTGTCTCTTGATAGGGTCGGAGTTTCATACGCGGGCTCGGATAACAGTAGCGCACAAGCCAAAGGTTTGTGTGTCAGTGCATCCAGCCTTTGACCACAACTTACCTTCCTCTTCACACACCTGTGCACACGCCTCACGCTCTGCTGCAACATTTGCTTCAATGATGCGAATTAAATCTTCATACTCTTGTTCTTTTGCTGCTTTGGCTACCAGTTTGGCAAAGGCTTCAAGTGCTTCTTGGTAAACGCCTTCTGGGTACATGCACGTGTCTGTTGGTGACGTCCACACAAAATCGTGGAAGTGCAATCCAGCTTGTTCAGCCATTTCTTTTAGACCATCCATCTACTTGCTCCTTAGTCCATAAACATGCGTATCGTTGGTTGAGGGCTTGCACCTCTTGTGCAAACAGCTCCTGTAGCTTGCTCAACCTGCCACCCTTCGTCTTCAGCTCCACAAACCACGTCGTGCCGTCGGGCATGCACGCGATCCTGTCAGCGACGCCTTTGCGCCCAGGGCTGGTGAACTTGTACGCCTTGCCCCCAGCGCGCTCGACAGCCCAGCAGAAGTGTCTTTCTATTTCAGATTCTCTCATGGCTGAATAATATCATGAAAAAAGTTCTTTACAACATTTATTTTTGTGATACACTGCAATTTCTAAACACGAAAGGACAGTAATGCTTCACTCAAACATCGTCGGCGGTTCAACCGCCAAACGCGTCATCAACTGCCCAGGCTCTGTGGCTCTGGTGCAGAAGATGCCACCCAAGCCATCAAGCGAACACGCAGACCGCGGCACACTGCTGCACAACGTCATCGCTGAGCACCTCGAGGGCAAGCCCATCACACTCGGCGTCAAGTACAACGATCAAGTTCTCACACAGGAGTTAGTAGATGAAAAGCTCACGCCAGCACTCAAGGCTCTTGATGAGGTGGATCCGACACAAAATATGGTCTATGAAGTCGAAACGCGTGTTGGGTTCGGTGATCTATTGCTTGGTGTCTTCGGTAGTACTGACCTTATCGGTCGGGTGGGAAGCCGCGCAGTGGTTCTGGACTGGAAGTTTGGTGATGGCGTGGTTGTTGACGCCGTAGAAAATCCACAACTGATGTTCTACGCAGCTGCGGCCATGCGTACCGAAGCAGCCAAGTGGGCATTCGATGGCGCGGAAGAAATCGAGCTTATCATCGTGCAGCCGCCCATGACGCGTCGCTGGGTGACGACTAAGGAACGCATCGCTGCGTTTGAGCTCGAGCTCGTCAGCGCAGTCAAGCAAGCACAGATGCCAAACGCCAAACTGTCGTCAGGTGACCACTGCCGCTGGTGCAACGCTAAGTCAATCTGCCCCGTAATGAACGGCGCTGTTGATCGTGCCTTAAAAACAACACTTGATAACATCGACACCGTCACCATGGGCCAGCTGTTGCAAAGCGCTGACTTGTTGGAGCAGTGGTTAAAAGATATTCGTGGCCTCGCGCATCAAGTGCTCGAAAAGGGTGGTAAAGTGCCAGGCTACAAGTTGGTCGCTAAGCGCTCAACACGTCAGTGGGTTGATGAGAAGGCGGTCGAGAAAGACCCGCGCTTCTTAGGTCTCCCAATGTATGATTACAAAATCATTTCGCCTGCGCAGGCTGAGAAGCTGCTCAAAAAAGAAGGCAAAGAATTACCCAAGGAGCTGGTTGTTTCCATCTCTTCGGGCAATACGATGGCAAGTGAGGATGACCCTCGTCCTGCCGTCGTTCTCATCGGGCAACAGTTAACTGCTGCTCTCAATAAACTGCAATAAAGGAAAATAGTATGTCATTCGCACTCGCAAACCTCCCTCCCGTTACCAGCCTCTCTACTGCTCTGCGTGCTCTCGAAGCCGAAGCAGGTCCTGCTGGCGTTGTGATTCTGAAGATGGACAAGACCGGCCACTGGGTGTTCGGCGCTGACCAAACTGAAGTTGAAGCTGACGCCACTTGGGCCATCAATCCTTTCTCATTCATCCACGGCTTCATCGCTTGGGGTGATGGTGAAGTGTTGGGTGAGAAGATGGTGTCAGTGTCTCAGCCACTGCCAGAAATGGACGCAGCTCCTGCTGGTGCTAAGCGTGGTTGGGAAACCCAAGTTGGTATGTCTCTCAAGTGTTTGTCTGGTGAAGACAAGGACATGGAAGCACGCTTCTCGTCTACTTCGGTAGGCGGCAAACGCGCAGTCCAGACCTTGGCTGTGGCCATTGCAAACCAAGTCGAGGCAGACCAAACCAAGCCCGTGCCTGTCGTGCGCCTGAAGAAGGATCACTACAGCCACAAGTCCTACGGCAAGATCTACACGCCAGTGTTTGAGATTGTCGAATGGGTTGGCATGGATGGTGAGACACCTGAACCTGAAGTTGAAGAAGCTCCAGCCGGCCGTCGTCGTCGCGCGGCAGCCTAAGTAGCTTTTTTCTGATGCCCTCTGGTCCGGCCCAGAGGGCATTGGAAAGGAGCCCCCATATGCTTTGGTTAGATTTTGAAACGCGCAGCGAGTGTGACCTGCGCAAACACGGCGTCTACAACTACGCCCAAGACGCGACGACAGATGTGCTGTGCATGTCCTACGCCTTCGGCGATGACGAGGTCAAGACATGGACGCCCGACATGCCTTTCCCCGCTGAAGTGCGCAACTACACCGGCCCCATCTACGCCCACAACGCTACGTTCGAGCGCCTGATCTTCTGGTACGTGTTGCAGATTAACTTCGACCTGACGCAGTTCGTCTGCACCGCTGCCCAAGCCCGTGCCAACTGCGCGCCTGGTTCGCTCGAGGACGTCGGTCGCTTCAGTGGCGCCAGCATGAAGAAAGACCATCGCGGTGCTCAGCTCATCCGCATGATGTGCGTGCCGCCGTTCAAGAATGATGAGTCCCTAATGAATGAGCTCGTACAGTACTGCGAGCAGGATGTGCGTGCCATGCGCGCTATCAGCAAAGCCATGCGGCCCCTGTCTGAGCTCGAGCTGCAGGACTACCACGTCAACGAGCGCATCAACGACCGCGGCGTGCTGGTCGACGTACCCCTGTGCCGCGCGGCCATTCAGTACGCCAGTGATGAAGTTGTAGAGATACAACAAATCGTCAGTGAAGTTACTGAGGGCGAGATTGTTAGTGTCCGCTCACCGCGCATGAAGCAGTGGGTCTTGGATCGCGTCGGTCCAGAGGCTAAGAAATTAATGATCGTCTACAAGGATGGTCAAGAAAAGTATTCAATCGACAAGGCCGTTCGTGCCAATTTAATCTTGATGGAGAACGCAGATGAGATACCGCCCGCTGTTGCCGAGGTTATTCAATGCGCCGATGACCTCTGGGCGTCGTCGGTTGCGAAGTTCAGCCGCCTTGCAGACCTCGCGGACATCGAAGACTCGCGTGTTCGGGGAGCATTTGTCTTTGCTGGAGGCTCTGCAACAGGGCGTGCCTCTAGCTATGGCGCACAGGTTCACAATTTCACCCGCAAGTGTGCTGCCGAGCCCGACGCAGTCCGTACAGCAATGGTCCGAGGCCACTCAGTCGTCCCCAAGTATGGCAAACGAGTCACAGACGTCCTCAAAGGCATGTTGCGGCCAGCCCTCATACCAAGAGCAGGTCGACACCTTGTGGTTGCAGACTGGGCGGCTATTGAAGCTCGCGCAAACCCATGGCTCTCAGGCGTCGGTGATGCCAAGCTCGACCTTTTCCGCACAGGAGCAGATGTCTACAAGGTCAACGCCGCAGCCACCTTTGGATGCTCCGTCGATGGCGTCACCAAAGATCAACGACAGATCGGAAAAGTACAAGAACTGGCTTGTGGCTTTGCCGGCGGTGTGGGCGCTTTCGCTGCTATGGGCCGCGCTTACGGCGTTCTCCTACCCGAGTCCGATGCCCGCCGCATGGTGGACGGCTGGCGGCGTGCTAATCCTTGGGCTCCTACTTACTGGCAGGCTCTTGAGTCAGCATATCTTCGGGCCATGCGCAACAAAGGCCATGAGTTCAAAGCTGGACGCGTAACCTATTACTACGATGGTGTTCATTTGTGGTACATGCTGCCGTCTGGCCGTGTTATCAATTACCCATTCGCCAAGTTCGACGCCGAGGGCAACGTCACGTACGCCAAGGCTGCGTGGAAACCCGCGGCTGATGCAAAAGAATGGCCGCGTGCAAGGTTGTGGAAAGGGCTGGCATGCGAGAATATCACCCAAGCCGCTGCCAATGATCTGCTCCGCCACTCCCTCAGAAACCTCGACGACGTCGTGCTGCATGTGCACGATGAGATTGTCATTGAGACTGACAGGCCAGAGGATGTTGTGAAAGAGATCGAGCGCATAATGTGCACCCCGCCCGAGTGGGCGACAGGCTTACCGCTAGATGTCGAGGTCCAAGTGATTACTCGATACGGCAAATAAAAAAGAGGCCCCCGTGGTTTAGACGGGGGCCAAGTTGGCAACCACACAATAAGGAGATACTGTGGAGTTCTTAGAGTTTATCGCAAAATTAGCCCCCGAGGGCGAGACGCCGTTAATCGTGCGTCAAAAACCAAAGTTAAAAGACGGTCAATACGACTATCACGCCGATGGCGCTCTCAAGTGCACATGGCCCGCTATGCTGCCCACAGCCCGCATCAAAGACGACTGGGCCATCTACGGCAACACCGCCTCATTCATCATCGACCGCTTTGTAGACGGCCACCCGTCGGCCAGCGCGGCCAACTGCGAGTACGTGCTGGTGATGGTGCTGGATGACGTGGGCACCAAAGCAGACATCCCCCCACTCGAGCCCACTTGGAAGATGGAGACGTCCGAAGGGTCGTACCAGTGGGGCTACGCCTTCAGCGAGCAACCCACCAAGGCGCAGTTCACCGCAGCCATCAAGGCCATCGCTGATGCTGGCTACACCGACCCTGGCGCCATCAACGCCGTGCGCAACTTCCGCATCCCTGGCTCGGTCAACTTGAAGCCTGGCCGCGATCTGTTCCGCTCGCGCCTCGTTGAGTTCCACCCCGAGCGCGACTACACGCTGGACGAAATCTGTACCGCTCTCAACGTCGTGCCCGCCGAGGCTGACAGCTTGACCCTTGCACCCATCCGCCTGTCCGACGACGGCGCTGACGACGTGCTCGCATGGCTCAGCGACCAAGGCATGGTGCTCACCCGCCCCAACCCGCAGGGCTGGGCTGGCATCATCTGCCCTAACAACGCCCAGCACAGCGACGGCAATCCGGAAGGAAGGTATCTCGCTGCTACGAGGGCTTTCTGTTGCCTGCACGGCCACTGCGTGGACTTCGACAGCGCTACGTTCCTCGACTGGGTGGCCGCCAACGGTGGCCCCAAGCACACGCCTGGCCTGCGCGAGGAATTGCTCGCTACTGCCATGGAGTCAGCGCTCAGTAAGCTGCAGCCGTCCGACCAGTTCCCCGATCGTGCCTCAGAAATAGTCGCCGAGGTGGAGCGTAAAGAACTTGGCCGCATCGAGCGCGACGGCTGGTATGAACGTTTCGCCTACCTGCAAAATGATGAGGCATTCTTCGACATGGAAGACCGCCGCGAGATCAGTCGCCAGACCTTCAACGCCCTATTCCGTCACATCAAGTGCGTGTCGGTGCATGCCAGCGGCAAGACTCCCCGCCGCATCGAGGCGTCCATTTGCTTTGACGAAAACCGCCAAGCCAAAGGCGCCAAGTCGCTCGTAGGCGTGACGTACGCCGCTGGATCTGACGTGCTGGTGGCTCGCGATGGTCTGGTCTACGGCAACCGCTGGCGCGATGCCCGCCCCACGCCCGTGGCCGGTGACATCACGCCTTGGATGAAACACCTTGAGCGCATGGTGCCGATCGAGTACGAGCGCGAGCATCTGCTCAACGTGCTGGCGCATAAGGTGCAGTATCCCGCTCATAAGATCAACCACGCTGTGCTGATAGGTGGCCACCCAGGCTCTGGCAAGGACACCCTGCTCGCGCCGTTCTTCTGGGCTATCGGTGGTGGCGCCAAAGCCAACTGCTCGCTGGTACGCAACGAGGAATTGACCCAACAATGGGGATACGCGCTCGAGTGCGAGGTGATGGAGATCGCCGAGTTGCGCCAATCAGATGCCAAAGACCGTCGCGCTCTTGAAAACACGCTCAAACCCATCATTGCCGCTCCGCCTGAGCTGCTGACAGTCCAGCGCAAGGGCTTGCACCCTTACATGGCGCTCAACCGCGTGCTGGTGGTGGCGTTCTCAAACGAGCGTGCCGCGATCTCCATCCCCTCAGATGATCGCCGCTGGTTCTGCCTGTGGGCTGAGGCGGGCAAGCTGCCAGAGGCTGACGCTGTCGCGCTGTGGAACTGGTATCAGAACCGCGGTGGTTTTGCCGCTGTGGCCGCGTACCTGCACACGCGTGACGTGTCCGCGTTCAACCCATCAGGTACACCACCAATGACCGAAGCCAAGATGATCATGGTCGAGCAAGGCCGCTCGATCGGTGAGTCTTACCTCGTTGACCTGATTACGCGCCGCCTTGGTGACTTTGCCGATGGCGTGGTGGCCGCTCCGTTCTACGCGCTGTGCGACCGCCTGCAGGGGCAGGCCGCGCCTGGCATCAAACTGGTGCCAGCTGCGCTCATGCATGCGCTCAAGGAAGCCGGTTGGCTCGATTGTGGTCGCCTGCACTCACGCGAGTACGGCGCCAAGAAACACGTTTTCTGCGCGCCTGAGCTGGCTGGCACAAGTAAGTCAGATCTTCGAAAGATGGCCGAAAAAGTATCGACATAAAAAAGGGCTCCGCATGGAGCCCTTTTCACATCGGCGCGTCAGGTGGCGCCGGTTCGCTGTAGTCGTTAGGTATGGGCAGGGGCGGAAATGGCCACATGTCAAAGCCCTAGCAGGATGGCCAAAAAGGCCGCTATCAGTACGGCCAAGATCATGCCAGCACCTCGCGGATAAACTGGCGGATATGCGCGGGCATTTCAGCTTCAATGGCCATCAGGGCCGACCGGTAGGTATTGAGCTTATCGCGCGTCAGCGCCAGCTCGGCCCGCGTGTCGTGCAACTTGCAACCCAAAGGGTCCAACGCGGCCAAGGCGTCGTCGCGTTCGTCGCCTACGTCGTCGAGCTCTGCCTGCAGTTCGTCAAGGTGTAGCAGGTCGGCCGTTGCGCGGCCAAGGGCGGCGTGTGCGTCATCTAGGCGCCCCAATAGCGCGGCCGTTTCGGTATACCCCTCAGCGTATGCGAGGCGCTCTTGTTCTTCGGTGGTCAGATAGTGCATGGTTTGCTCTCCATTAAGTAAAGTTCACGGGTATAGGCGTCTTGAGCGAAAATCTCGGCAAATCGCCGGTTTATCTCGGCCACCACCCGCTCGGGTAGTTCGATCTGATGCATTGATCCCTCGCGGAATATCTCCGGTGGCGTGTTTTGCCCCATGTAGACAGCCTCATATTTGTGCGAGCCGTCCGTGATGCGCTGCAGTCCTGCAATGCTTGAAAATTCGATTCTCATAGATTCCCCCATTGGTTTGCCATCGCGTCCGCGATGCCCCGATACGTTTCGCTTCTGATTTTCCACCGGTCCGCGCTCGGTGGCAGCCGGTTTTGCCCGCTATCGGTTTGGTTTGCCCATCGCTTGCGGCCGTCCACCATGCGAGGCGCGATCGTTTGCGTGGGCGTCAGCGCTGCCAGGTTTTTAAGCCACAAGCACGTGGCCTTGCTGGCGTCATGGCCAAATTGCCATGGCTGGATCGTTTGCGTGGGTTTCCTGATCTGCGTACTGATGCACCCGATCGGGTTTTCAAGAGCTATGCGCTCGATCGGGGCATCTAACAGCATGCGCACAAAATCGAGCGCCTCCGCTGTTTGCTGCGCCCGCTCGGGTCTGCGTTTGTTCCAATGCAACCCGCTGGCGCAAAGGTAAGTGCAGGGCGGGTGTGCCACCATCAGATCCCATTCATCGCTTATGACGTCTCTGACATCGCCCTGATAATGCCAGCCCGCTACGTCCGTGGGTAATAAATCGCATGACATGGCCATGTGACCCGCTCGCGTGAATGCATCGCGTACAGCGCCGGAATACTCACAGGCAACTAAAACCCTCATAGCGCCCCCACAAATTCAAAATCATCATCAAAGATGGCCACGTAAAAGCCACCACGCGAGGCGTGCACCTCATAGCGCCAGCCCTCCGCGTCATCGTAATTGAGCCGATCGGCCAGCTGTTGAGCCTGTGCAATTGTTTTAAAGTAAGTCATAAAACAACGCCCTCGCGGTATTGCCCCATCAACATAAAAGCCTCGCGCATGCGCTCTGCCTCTTGGCGCGTGTCGTAAGTCAAAATCACCGTCTCGCCATTATTGGCAATAAGTTTTAAAGTGTAGGTTTTCATTTTGTGACCCTGTAATGTAGATTTTGAGCGGCCGCGTGGTGCGTCAGCATCTCGCGAATGATGGAATGCCTCGCGTCCCTGTGGGCTCGAAACCTGGCATCCGGCCGCATGCGGCCGTATAGCGCGCGGATGACCTCGCGAGCGCTGGCGTGGGTGTGAACCCGTAGGCGCAAATAAGTGCTAAACATACCCGCGCCCCTTGACGTAGTGCAGCGCTCGCGCCGGTTTGGGTTTGTAGCGCTCGCGTGGCGTGTCTTCGTCCACTAAATACGCGCGCCGGTTTGCATCGAGCCGGATCTCATCGCCTATGTTAATCGGCGCGCCGGTTTTACTGCAGATGCCTTTGAATTTTGCTTTCATTCCATGCCCTCCATGTCTTGGCAGTACAGCGCGATGCCATAGTCATAGCCGTATTTGTAGGCTAAAAATTCGTCCGGCTTTTCGGCCGGATCGTACGGGTTATTTTCTGAGCCGGTGTTATATCCATCGAGCGCGCCATGCGCGTATGCTTTGTTTGTGTTCATTTGGTTGCCTCCAATGCTTTAAATGCGTCAGCTGTAACAGCCTCAAAATGTGAGCGGGTGTTTTCAATGTTCTCGATCAACTCATACGTGGGCATATTTTCAAACCATTGCCACGCTGTAACGCTGAGATCCTCATCACGTAGAAGATCGAGCACGTCATCAAAATCGAGGTTTTCCGGATAATCGCTCAGCCATTCATTGAGCGCGAATTTTTCGGATATTTTCATTTTGTGCCTTTTAATGCAATTCGTATGAGATGACAGCGTCAGTCCAACAGGCGCGGCATGAGCCACACTCGCCAGCTTGATCCGGTGCGATACAGCGTTGGCCAATTGGTTTGGCTGTGTGGACGTTTGACGCGGTCACGTTGGCCACGCCCTGCAGTGATGCCGGAATTTTCACCGGCTGATCAGGGTACATCGCGGACAATCGCACGATCAGGTTAGCGGGTAGCGCACCATGCTTGACGATGTACTGTTTGACCATCGCGTACTCGCGCGTAGGCAGCCAGTGACGCGTGGCTGGCGTCAGCGTGGCCACGGCCGCGATTTTCTCCAAATGCTGGAGGCTCTGAAGATCGCCTGAGTCATGCCATCGAAAATAGGCATCACGGCCGATCAGCGTGACCATGCCATCCACCCAATATTCCCCATCGATCGAATCAAGGCGCGCAAACTGAGCGGGTTTGATCGTTTTCGCATACATTGAGTAAAAACCGCGATCGGCATAGCATGAAGCACAAATCGAGCCCTCGATTTTGCTCATTTTGTAACCGGTCTTGCACGCCTCCGTGGGCAGGCTGTAGGATTTGCAAGGCATTTTGCTGGTTTGCGTGAGAGTGCCACATGTGGCCACAGCGTCAGATTTGCGCATGAAGATGATTTTTTGCATATCAGGCCACCTCGGGGAAAAAAGTAACGTTAAAAACCTCGCCTTGCGGGTATGCGTTTTCGGCTTGTTCGGCCGCGTGGTCATCATCTTCGGCCATGCAGTCAAAAACAATTAAAAATTGATCGCCAATTTCTTCGCGCAAAGTTACGCGATAAGGGATTAAATTAGGGTTTTGCATATCAGGCCACCAGTACATCAAAGTAAGACAGCATGCATGCCACAGCGACACCACAGCAAACGGCAAACGCAAACGCGCGGGCAAATAAGACTAGAAAATTGAACATCAGAACACCTCATTAATTGCATCACGACTGTGTGATGTTAGATATTGTACAGGACTTCTTTACATTCTAGAGATTTACTTACAAATATTTTTGTTGGTCACGTGGGTTCTTTGTGCGTCATCAAACG
>VFSW01001406.1_pt1 | contig 36733 bp, 32 predicted proteins | sample 5358111 | NCBI WGS metagenome assembly VFSW01 (sample SAMN11554181, study PRJNA540505) | mine drainage metagenome | isolation source: sediment from site ElyBrook_90M | place: USA: Ely Copper Mine, Vershire, VT | collected 2017 | reverse complement strand
CAGTATGTACTGGCCGATTTTCAGGTGCCAGAACGTATCACCTTCAAAGATATTGTTGAATACAAATACAAATGCAAATAAAAATATCAGGGATGTAAGAAGAATATCGGGTACTTTATTTTTCGTAAAATTATTAGGTTTATAATGCATCCTGGCTTATATATACACCGATATTGCAATGAAGGGAATAACTTGTATTGCAAGAAGTTTATGCGCTGAGCTTGAACGCAAGCATAAGGAGTGCCTTCACAATCAAAGACTTGAAAAAGTAGATTACAAAAACTGCGATTAAGGGAGACAGATCTATACCCGAGCTTGCTCCGAGAGGGATCACACTGCGTAACCGACCGAGCACGGGTTCTGTTACCCTGTACAAAAAGTTCACAACCGGGTTATACGGATCCGGGTTCACCCAGCTCAATAAAGCACGTATGATGATAAGCCAATAATATATTGTAAGCACTACGCTCACAATATTTGCCAGTATTACCAAAAAGTCTGATATCATGTCTATTCTTTACCAATAAAAAAAACGGGGTCGACGGGGTTCGAACCCGCGACCTTCCGCGTGACAGGCGGACGTTCTAACCAAACTGAACTACGACCCCTTAAACAATAGGCGGAACAGGGCTCGAACCTGCGACATCCACCGTGTAAGAGTGGCGCTCTACCAACTGAGCTATCCGCCTGCAATTTACCCCGTTAGAAAGCACCATCATAGGGAAAAGTCCGGTACGTCACATCCGGAGAACTTATCTCCTGCTCAGACGGCTGAAGCCTCCGGCTCAAACCTTTGGCTGACTGTCTAACGGGGTTTGCATTCTCATTATATGGACACTTTTTTATTTGTCAACACATAGTGAACACGTACCTACTTATATTTTTGAGGGGAGCCCTTAGTCGTCATTGCGAGGAATGAAATAACGAAGCAATCCCTCATTACCTGTAGATTGCTTCGCCTTTGGCTCGCAATGACAAGCAAAAATCTTCTCTAAGCATGACATGATAAAGAAGGGTTTACCCCGTTAGAAAATTTGCTGATTCAATAATATCCTGGTCTTAGAATTTAGCAATGGTATATTATCTGCATGAAATACCTGGAATTTTCTAACGGGGTTTACTTGTCCAGCTTATCGTACGATATTTCTATTATCTCGTATTCCTTTACCGACTTCGATGTCTCTATCTCAATAAAATCGCCTTTTCTGCAGCCTATCAGTTCCCGTGCAAGCGGCGAGGTAATCGAGATACTGCCGTTCTTAAAATCAGCTTCATCTTCACCCACAATCAGATAACTGACAACACTCTCGGTGTTGGTATCCTTAATCGACACAAAAGCGCCGAACGCAATCCGCCCCTGATCGATCTTGGTTTTGTCTATCTCTATTATCTCTGCATTAGCAAGCTTATTTTCTATTTCCCTTATCTTGGCATCTATATATGATTGTTTTTCCTTAGCGCTCTCATATTCTGCATTCTCGCTCAAATCGCCATGGCTTCTTGCCTCTGCAAGCGCCACAATCACCTTTGGTCTTTCCACCTGCTGTAATACCTTCAATTTCTCTTTTAAAGCCTCGTACCCTGATCTTGTAATCGGAAGTCTCTGCATAAAAAGCTCCTGTCTTATAATGCTCTGTATAAATTCTGTATTGGTGTAACCGTGATCTCACCGTTCTTCAAGGCCACAATAGCCCTGTACGCCGCATCCGCACCTTCAATGGTCGTATAATACGGTATATTATACGTAATGGCCGACCTTCTTATAGAATAAGAATCTTTTATTGATTTTTTTCCAAAGGTAGTATTTATCAGCATTGCAATCTCCCGGTTTTTTATCAAATCAACAATATGCGGCCTTCCTTCCTCTACCTTATTAACAATTCTTACCTCAATGCCGCTTGTCGTTAAGATCTGCGCGGTACCTCTGGTTGCAATTATGTTGAATCCAAATTCTTTCAATCTCTTTGCAATAGGCACTATCAGCATCTTATCATTATCTTTTACACTGATAAAAATATTACCGTTCATCGGTAGTACCGTATTTGAAGCTAATTGCGACTTTGCAAATGCCAGAGCGAACGTTTTGTCTATTCCCATAACCTCACCGGTTGATTTCATCTCCGGTCCCAATATCGTATCTACACCCGGCAGTTTCATAAACGGAAGCACAGCTTCTTTTACAGTAATATAATCAGTCAACACCTCTTTTGTAAAGCCTATGTCCTTTAGTTTCTTGCCCACCATCAGTTTTGTTGCCAACTTTGCAAGCGGGATCCCTATTGACTTTGAGACGAACGGTATTGTCCTGCTCGCCCTGGGATTTGCCTCGATTACATAAACCTCGTTATCCTTAACAGCGTACTGTATATTGATAAGCCCTACAACATTCAACGCCTTTGCAAGAATTTTGGTCTGTCTCGTAATCTCATTGATAAGGTCCTTGGATAAAGAAAAAGGCGGGAGTGAACATGCACTGTCGCCCGAATGTATGCCTGCCTCCTCGATATGCTCCATAACGCCGCCGATCACAACGGTATCACCATCGGATATAGCGTCTACATCAATCTCTGTTGCACTCTCCAGGAACTTATCCACCAGTACGGGCTTGTCTTCACTGATATTCACAGCCCTGGCCATATACTCTTCAAGGCTCTCGTTGTCATAAACGATCTCCATGGCCCTGCCGCCGAGTACGTAGGAAGGCCTGAGTATGAGGGGAAATCCGATTGTATTGCCAATCCTTATGGCCTCCTCCACGGATGTCGCTGTAAGACTTGTGGGTTGTTTCAATCCGAGCCGTTCCAGGAGCTCCCTGAATCTTTTCCTGTCCTCGGCTATGTCTATACTCTCGGGCGAGGTCCCAAGCACCTGCACACCAGCCGCCTCAAGCTTCTTTGCGAGCTTTAACGGAGTCTGCCCGCCGAACTGAACAATCACACCGTTCGGCTTTTCAAGCTCAATAATATTCATGACATCTTCGTAGGTAATAGGTTCAAAATAAAGCTTATCGGACGTATCATAGTCGGTACTGACTGTTTCCGGATTGGAATTCAGCATGATGGATTCATACCCTTCTTCCCTGAGGGCGAAGCTTGCATGGACACAGCAATAATCAAACTCTATGCCCTGTCCAATTCTGTTCGGGCCGCTCCCGAGAATGATTACCTTTTTTTTCTGTGATACAACGGACTCGTTCTCATCCTCATAGGTGGAATAAAGATACGGTGTATATGCCTCGAATTCCGCTCCACAGGTATCCACGACCTTGTAAACCGGTTTTATGTCGCTGTTCATTCTTGCCTTTCTTATCAACGGTTCTGCAGTACCGAGCAGGCCTGCGATATATCTGTCGGAAAATCCCATTTTCTTTGCGTCCCGTAGAATGTGTGCGGCTTCAACAGTTGAAAGTGAATACCCTTTCAATGCCCTGATCTTGCTCTCATATCCAATGATCTCTTGCAGATTATCCAGAAACCATGGATCGATTGAAGTGTATTGCTGTATATCTTCCACGGTAAATCCCATTCTGAATGCGTCCCCTATGGAAAACAGCTGTTCCGGCGATGGCCTTTTTAATCCGCTGATGACCTTTTCTCTTGCTTTAACTGTCCCAAAATCTTCATCCCTTATCCTTTGCACCATGCCGTACACTCCTGATTCGAGTGACCGTAATGCTTTCTGAAACGACTCCCTGAATGTTCTCCCTATTGCCATGACCTCACCGACTGATTTCATCTGCGTTGTAAGGGTATCGTCCGCCTGCGGGAATTTTTCAAAGGCGAACCTGGGTATTTTCGTTACAACATAATCAATCGTGGGCTCAAACGAGGCCTTTGTGTTTTTCGTAATATCATTGGTAATTTCATCGAGGGTGTATCCAATGGCAAGTTTTGTGGCGACCTTTGCTATCGGGTAACCGGTCGCCTTGGATGCAAGGGCTGAACTCCTGGAGACCCTCGGGTTCATCTCTATGATAACCATATCTCCGTTGAGAGGGTTTACGGCAAACTGTATATTTGATCCGCCGCTCTCTATACCGATCTCCCGCATAATCTTTATGGCGGCATCCCGCATATTCTGATATTCCTTGTCCGTGAGCGTCTGTGCCGGTGCAATCGTTATGCTGTCACCGGTATGAACGCCCATGGGATCAAAGTTTTCAATGGAACAGACAACGATGCAGTTATCATTCCTGTCTCTCATCATCTCAAGCTCGAATTCCTTCCATCCGAGGACGGATTCTTCCAGCAACACCTCGTGTGTCGGACTTACACTCAGCCCGTATTCCACCTTGTCTTCGAACTCCTCTATATTGTACGCAATGCTTGCACCGGTCCCTCCGAGGGTAAATGACGGCCGTATGATCACGGGGAAGCCGATCTCTCTCACGAACCTCATTGCTTCTTCTTTTGTATGGGTGTATTTGCTGAAAGGCACTTTCAAGCCTATCTTGAGCATCGAAGCCTTAAACAGCTCCCTGTCTTCCGCCTTTTTTATGGTATCAAGCCGTGCACCGATAAGCTCCACACCGTACTGCTTCAATACGCCGCTGTCCGAAAGGGCAACAGCCATGTTCAATGCCGTCTGTCCTCCCATCGTCGGCAGGAGGGCATCCGGCCTTTCTGCTTCGATAATTTTTTTCAGTATGTCCGGGGTAATGGGTTCTATGTACGTTTTATCCGCGAATTCAGGGTCTGTCATAATCGTAGCCGGGTTACTGTTTACCAGCACAACCTCTATACCCTCTGCTTTTAATGCCTTGCATGACTGCGTCCCCGAGTAATCGAATTCAGATGCCTGACCTATAACAATAGGACCTGAACCGATTAACATAATCTTTTTTATATCTCTTCTTCTCGACATTTACCCCCCATCACCTATTATTTATTCCTGTATCCATCCATTCTCCAATCCGTTCTTTTGGAGACATTGAATGGCATAGTCGTATTCGTCATTCCTGATACGCCGCGACAGTTCTTTGAACTTATGAGCATTGTTTGCCGGGAAATATTGGTTCATAAGACTTATGTACGTATCTGCCGATAACCGTTCCGCTATAAACGCCATTGACGCACCTGTCTGTGCGATGTCCTCCGGAAGTATAAGATGCCTTACTATCATACCTTGAACGGCAATACCATCACTATCAAGCACCAGCCTTCCTGCCTGCCGGTGCATCTCAACAAGAGCCTGCCGGTTGACGGTTACATAATCCCTTACCGTTGAATATTTGAATGCATTTTCATCCGATGCATACTTTATATCGGGCAGATAGATATCAATAATGCCGTCGAGCAGTCTGAGCATGTTGATTGAATCATACCCGCTCGTATTGTAAACAAGGGGTATGGCAAGCCCCCTTTGTGACGCAAGGTACACAGCCTCGATAATATGCGGAACAAAATGAGTCGGTGTCACAAGGTTGATATTATGGGCACCAAGCGATTGAAGCTCGATCATCATTCCGGCGAGCTGTTTGGTTGAATAATTGTTGCCGTGGTTAAGCTGGCTTATGGGATAGTTCTGACAGAACCTGCACTTTAAACTGCATCCCGTGAAAAATATGGTGCCCGAGCCCCTCGTACCCGATATCGGCGGTTCTTCCCCGTAGTGTACGTTATAACTCGAAACCCTTACATCCCTGCCTGCAAGACAAACACCCTTCTGGTTATCAAGTCTGTTTGCGCGGCAATTCCTCGGGCAAACCGTACATGATGAAAGATATTTTTTTGATGCTTCAACCCGTTTTTCGAGCTCGCCGCTGTACAAAAGACTAAGGTAAGACGGGTAATGTGAAGGGGACATCTGTGGTGGATTACCATAGCTGTCATTGCGAACGCGGGCATCCCGCGAAACTCGGGACGAAGCTGGGGTGAGCAATCTATTTGGCACTCTGTCATTGCGAGTAAAGCGAAGCAATCTACCAGTATTGAGGGATTGCTTCGTCATTTCATTCCTCGCAATGACAGCATTGTATTATTCTGTTTCACCGAATCTCCCTTTTTAGCAAAAGGTGCTGCATTCACGTGTCTCCTCATAACCTTGCCGTCCCCTCATAGATTACCAATGGTTCGACCCATGTATATTTCCTGCTCTTCAGGCTCAATGCAGTCAGTTCAAACACCTTGGTTGAAAATGCCGTCCTGTCGAAAATATTAACCGAAGTAAGCCGGTCATGGATTATCTCCTTTGTACTGAAATGGTGTGTACAGTATGAGGCAAGCAAGAATGTACTCTTATCCATAGTTATAAACCGCATGGTCATAATCTCGCCGTTTGATTGAAGCATCATATCTTCATCCATCTGGAATTCAAACCTTTCATCCGTGCCAATATCCGCTGCAATATGCCGGCCATGCTTATCCATAATACCGTATATGCTTATCCTGCTTATCCGCAGTGCCCTGTACAGTGCCTCTTCCTGATACGATAGATTTAAAAGATTTTTTTGAAAGAATATATCTGCCGGGGTTTTCCCCGACTCAACAGCCCTGTCCATGAGGAACCAGTGGCTAAACAGGATAAGCCTGCCCCGCATCTCCGTATCGTTCACAGGGGGGATCGGGACCAAAAGATCAAATTCTTTTCTTGCTTTCGGCAATTCATCCTTAAACCTTTCTGATGCATATTCGTACAGTGTCGATAAACCCTGTTTAATGATTGCGCTATTTTCTTTCATAGACAAGTTTTGCAAACTCCTTAAATATATAACCTGCCTCTCTCGGACCAGGGGAGGCTTCGGGATGATGCTGTGTAGAGAGGATGGGCTTGTTTTTATGAACAAAACCTTCAAGGGTCTTATCATTCAGGTTTACATGCGTGATATCCACACTATCGTGCAGCGATTCCGGATCTATGGCAAACCCGTGGTTCTGGACCGTGATCTCGATACCCCTTGTTTTCAGGTTCAGGACAGACTGGTTCGCACCGTGATGTCCGAACTTCAGTTTTATGGCCTTGCCGCCCAGTGCAAGACCGAGTATCTGGTGGCCGAGGCATATACCGAGTATCGGTTTATTATTCTTGATGAGCTCCCGGGTGTTTTCAATAATGTAGGAAAGTGCCGAAGGATCCCCGGGCCCGTTCGAAAGCACAACACCTTTATATTCATCCTTCAGTAATTCATCGACAGGTGTGGTACAGGGGAAAACCCTTACCCTGAGACCAGCAGAAACGAGAGACCTCAGAATATTCTTTTTTATCCCGAAATCGTATACGGCAACCAGAGGGAAATCTTTTTTATAAGCCTCTTCATACCCGCCTTTGAGAGACCACAATGATTCTTTGAAATCATAGGGCTCTTTTGTTGTTATCTCGGTAACGATGTCCCTGCCGACCAGGGATGGCTGCTTTGAGAGCTCTTTTTTAAGCTCATCTTCCGTATCATCAAAAGACGACATAATACCCATCATTGCGCCCTTGATCCTGATCCTCCTGACCAGCATCCTCGTATCTATGCCGTGCATGCCTACCAGACGGTGCCGGACCATAAAACTATCCAGTGTCTCGGTAGATCTGAAATTTGACGGACGTTCCCTGTACTCTTTTACAATAAACCCGCTTAAATACGTCCTGTCGGATTCATAGTCCTGCGGGTTTGTACCGACATTGCCGATCTGTGTATAGGTCGAGACAAGTATCTGTCCATAGTATGACGGATCCGTAAGCTCTTCCTGATACCCGGTCATGGATGTATTAAATACCACCTCTCCCGCTGCAATGCCCCTGTATCCAAAAGATTTACCCTTGAATACAGCCCCGTCCTCAAGTACGAGTATTGCCATGTATGTTCCCCCCTGCTATGGTCATAACAGCCCTGCCCTTCAGTTCCAAGCCATGGAACGGCGTATTCCTGCCTTTTGATATGAATTTATCTTTATCCACCAGCCATTTTGTATCCGGGTCTATAACAGTAATGTCAGCGTCTGCACCTGCCTTGAACGTGCCCTTGTTCTTCAGGTTTACTATGGTTGACGGTGCACAGGACATAAGCCGGACAAACTGCTTCTTATCTATTATTTTATCATGGACAAGCTTCAGGGAAAGACCCACCGACGTTTCGAGACCTGATATGCCGTTCAATGCCTTGTCGAATTCTATCTCTTTTTCATCATTACCATGGGGCGCATGGTCTGTTACAATACAGTCTACGGTACCGTCTGCAATAGCTTCAAGCATAGCCTGCCGGTCACGTTCTGTCCTGAGCGGCGGGTTTATCTTTGCGTTTGTATTGTAACCGTTAACCGCATCTTCGTTCAGGGAGAAGTGGTTCGTGGTAACTTCGCATGTAACCGGTATGCCCATCTTCTTTGCCCACCGGACAAGTTCAACCGAATACCTTGTGCTGAGATGCGCGAGATGGAGCTTCGATCCTGTTTCGGCCGCTATCATAATGTCCCTTGCCACAGCCACACTTTCCGCGGTCTGCGGTATACCATTGAGCCCGAGCTTTACGGAGGCAACACCTTCATTCATATATCCGGTTTTACTCAACGACAGTTCCTCCGGATGATCGATGAGCGGTATACCAAGGGGCTTTATATACAACATCGCTTTCCTCAGAAGAGCCGCACTGGCAACCGGCATACCGTCGTCCGAGACAGCAACGGCCCCTGCATCGACCAGATCATAAATTTCGGACAGTTCTACACCTTCGCTCCCTTTGGAAACAGCAGCAATGGGAAAAAGGTGTGCATAGCCTGCTTCATTTGCCTTTGAGATCATATAGCGGGTTATTGTCTTATTGTCGTTTACAGGCCTTGTGTTCGGCATGGCACACACCGAGGTAAAACCTCCGGTCATGGCGGCCTTGGTGCCTGTTAAAATGTCCTCTTTATATTCATATCCCGGGTCCCTCATATGCACGTGCATATCTATAAGACCCGGAACAACCCATTTGCCGGATGCATCGATAACGGTAAACGCCTTATCCTGCCGGTTTTTTATAAAAGCAGTATCACCTTTTATTGTGTAAGACTTCGGATCAACAATACCTTTTATAATATCATCCTCTATGAGCAACGAGCCGGGTTGCTCCATATCCTGAGATGGATCGATCAATAACCCGTTAATTACCAGTATATTCATGTCCTTCTCCTATGGTATGGTATATGGCTGACATCCTTATGGACACACCGTTTTCAACCTGTTTCAGCACCCTTGAGTGCTCTTTACTGTCTGCAACACCGCTTGAAAGTTCGAGTCCCCTGTTGATAGGCCCCGGATGCATTACGATAACATCGGGTTTTGCAAGCTTCAACCTCTGTTCATTTAATCCGAAGACCCTCGAATACTCCCTCGTGGAAGGAAAAAGTCCTGTCGCCTGCCTTTCGAGTTGTATCCTCAGCATGATGATGACATCGGCATCGGTGAACGCCTCTTTTGCGTCATAGGTTATACTCGCGCCAAGGCTTGCATAATCATCGGTAATAAACGTTGGGGGAGAAAAGAAATACACATTGGCGCCGAGTTTGCCCATGCCGTAGATATCGGAACGCGCAACCCTTGAATGATAAATGTCCCCGGCGATAACTACCTTTAATCCGTCGATACGCTTTTTCTCGTCCCTGATGGTCATAATATCCAGCAAACCCTGGGTCGGATGCTCATTTGTACCGTCGCCGGCACTTATTATGGGTGTTTTGAGATGCCGTGAAAGCAGATCCATAATGCCGGAAGATGCATGCCGTATGATAAAGACATCCGGGTTCATGGCCTCAATGTTCTTTGCAGTATCTATGGTGGTTTCACCCTTTGATATACTGCTCGATGTATAGGAGAAATTCACTACATCTGCGGACAGCCTTTTGGCTGCTATCTCAAAGGATGTTTTTGTCCTTGTGCTTGACTCAAAGAACAGGTTCACGACCGTTTTGCCCCGCAGCGTCGGGACCTTTTTAACACTTCTCTTTGATATATCCCTCATGGAAAAAGCGGTCTCTACGATCTGTTCTATATCACTTTTATCCAGATATTTTAATCCTATAATACCTTTGCCGGAAACCATGTTTAATCTCCTTTCTTTATTAAATATACCGCGTCCTCATTGCTGCCGCTCTCCGTCAATACGACCTTTATTTCATCATCATCCGTGGTAGGAATATTCTTGCCTGTATAATCGGCTTTGATCGGCAGCTCCCTGTGCCCCCTGTCGACAAGCACTGCAAGCTGAATGACCTTTGGCCTGCCGAGGTCTATAACGGCATCCATGGCAGCCCGTATGGTGCGGCCGGTGAAAAGCACATCGTCAATCAGTATTATGGAGGCACCGTCAACGGGGAAATTTATCTGTGTTGCCCGTACAATGGCCCTGCCTGTGCCCATGGCAACATCATCCCTGTACAGGGTAATATCCAGGGTAGCGGTTTGAACAGGAATCTGACCGTACTGTTTGATATATTCTGCAAGTCTTGATGCTATAAATACACCTGCAGTCCTTATGCCGATGAGACTGGCCGGCGCAGTTGTATGTTTTTCTATGATCTCATGGGCAATCCGCTTTAACGCCCTCTCTATTGCAGGTGCATCCATTATTACGTTCTTCATTTTGTTCCTTTACATAAAAAAAACAGTGGCGCTTTCGGCGCCACTGTTTTCGTACCATGCATTTATTATATTTTTTTTGAACATTCCTGCCTCCTTCTTAACCTCTCAGGATTAACTTAAAGGAATTATTTTTATTGTACTTCTGTTGTTGCTTTTGGTTTAAATTTAAATGTTATTTTAAAATCGTCAACAAATTTCACTACGACAGAATACTCTGCCGATATGGTCACGCTCTGGGGATCATTCTGGCTTATCGTAACATCATCTATGGTAATCGGAGCATGGATGTTGGTAAGTTTTGATCCTATATCAGATTTTATGTCGCTCAATCCCGCGGTCTGTATGCGGTTTGCATTGACCTCGAACAGGTTCTGTATCTGATAATTAATGATATACACCGGTGCAATCTTTATGATTGCATAAACAATTGCAGCTAATACAAGAACCCAGATAAATGTTGAAATCTTTGAACTGCCTGTCTGGTCTTTTCCATAAAATTCATTTATTCGCATGGAGTAATATTATTCATACTTTTTATAACAGTCAACAAGTATGTTGCATTGAGGGATTGCTTCTCCGCCAAAGGCGGATCGCAATGACCGTGGTATGATAAAGATGTGGATTGAAAAATCATATTCCCTGAACTTATACTCTATGGCAGTGTTAGTCTGTACCTTTGCAGCCATTTCATGAGGACGATGATGGGCCAGAGCTTCTTCCTGTGATCGTAAGCCTTTGATGTATGCTCCTTCAAAAGCCTGTTTATGTATGCATGATTAAATAAGCCCGTGCTATCAATGGAATCCTTTGACAGAAGGGTTTCTGCCTCATGCCTGAACTCCTGCTGCAGCCATTTTGTAAGCGGTATGCCAAAGCCTTTCTTCTTCCTGTTTATGATACTATCCGGCAGCTTACCCTTCATAAGCCTCTTCAATATATATTTTTGTGTAAGCCCCCTTACCTTATACTCAAAAGGCAGGGACATGCTGAATTCGACAAGACGGTTGTCAAGCAAGGGGACCCGCGATTCAATGGATGCAAACATGGTTGCCCGGTCTATTTTTACGAGCAGGTCGTCCGGCAGATACATAAGGATATCGAACCAATTTGCAATCTCAGGGTCCGTTAGTCCATAAGCTTTCACTGCTATTGCTCCGGCACTCTTATACATATCTCCTGCTTGGTCAAACAACCTGTCCTTGAAAAGCGAGGCTAATTCAGTATCCGGAAAACCCGCCATCCATTGTATATGTCTTCTATGGACGGGCATAAATGCTGAACTTATGAATTTCTTGGCTATGAAATCAAGAGAGATATTTTTTGATGAAACAGGCAGTATATTCACAAACGGTTCTACGACGTGCTTCCTCATAAAGGCAGGGAGGAAACCGTACACAGACGCAAATCTATGAGCAAGATAGGTCGGATAGCCGGCGAACATCTCATCCCCGCCTTCCCCTGAAAGTACGACCTTTACCTGCTCTCCCGCCAGCTTGCTCAAAAAGTATGTCGGCAGTAAAGACGGATCCGCAACAGGCTCATCCATAAAATCCGTGAGCCCTTCAAATAATTTTGCAAACACATCAAACGTGAAAACATCCGAGTAAAGTTTTAATCCGAGGTCCTTGCTCACCAGCCCGGCATACCGGTTTTCATCAAAAGAGGGCTCCTCAAATGCAATGGAGAAGGTCTTGATATCAGGTTTAATCTTCGATGCGAAATACGCAATAGTTGAGGAGTCGATACCGCCTGACAGGAATATGCCTACCGGCACATCAGCTACCATCTGGTCCCTTACACTATCGGATAAAAGTCCCTCTAACCGTGATTCGAGTGTTTTTGTATCTTTGATCTTATCCTGCGATTGCGGGGAAACGACTGCAAATATCTTTTCATTTATACGGTCATAATCCTTGATGAGGCATGTACCGGGCATAAGCTTGAGAATACCGTTTACAACGGTGTTTGGACCCGGTGTAAAATCATGGGCAAAATACTGTGACACTCCGGAAAGACTGAGATTATAAGCTCTGTCCTTCAGTGCAAGCAGGACCTTCATCTCAGAGGCAAATGCAAGACCGTTGGTCAGACTGTAATAAAGGGGTTTTATGCCGATCCTGTCCCTTGATAGAATGAGTCTTTTCTTCCGCCGGTCATAGAGAGCGAAGGCAAACATACCGTTCAGCCTCTCAAATCCCTCTATCCCTTCCTGTTCATAAAGATGGACAATAACCTCTGTATCGGTATCCGTATAAAAGCTGTGCCCTTTCATGACAAGCGCTTTCCTGAGTTCCTTGAAGTTATAAACCTCCCCGTTATACACAATCCATACAGAAGCATCCTCATTATGAATGGGTTGATCACCCTTTTTTATGTCAATGATGGAAAGCCTGTTTGCACCGATTACGCACTGATCGAACACCTTGAAGCCCTGCTGATCCGGTCCGCGATAACGCATGGTATCAAGCATCTTCCGGGTATCTTCAACAAGTTCGTGCTCAGAAGCCTGCCTGTATATCCCGCATATCCCGCACATCTATCTTTATGTCTTCACTTTTCCCTCTCCCCTTGCGGGAGAGGCGAGGTGAGGGGGAGGTTTATCTTTTCTTTTATCGTATAAACAGGATTACTGACCGATTCATGATAAAGCCTTATGACAAGTTCCGCTACCAACCCTATAAGGATAAGCTCAAAGCCTATCAGGAACAAGAACACGGCAAGCAGCAGCAGAGGGTTCCTGTAGGCAAAAATATGCAGATAAAACTTCTCATAAAGAACATACATGCCTATCAATGAACCGGCTGTCATAAAGAAAAATCCGCTGCCTCCGAACAGATGGATGGGGCGCGTGGAAAAATCTCCCAGGAATTTTACGGTGAGCAGGTCGAGCACTACCTTGATGGTTCTTATAAAGCCATAATGTGATTTACCATAAACCCTCTGCCGGTGATGAGTTTTGATTTCCGTAATGCTTGCACCTGTCCATGCAGCATAAACAGGAATAAACCTGTGCATCTCGCCGTATAATTTTATACCTTTTATAACATCCGCCTTATACGCCTTCAAGGTACAGCCGAAATCATGCAGTTTTACCCCAGTTACGACACCGATAAGATAGTTTGCAATCATGGACGGGAATACCCTTCTCAGAAAGCTGTCCCTGCGCGGCTTTCTCCAGCCGCTCACCAGCTCATACCCTTCTTCTATCTTTGTGATCATTGCAGGTATGTCGTTCGGATCATTTTGCAGGTCTGCATCCATGGTAACGATAATCCGGCCGGCAGCGTGTTTTATTCCGGCTGACATGGCGGGTGTCTGGCCGTAGTTCCGCTTAAAGCTGATAACCTTAACACTGCTGTCGGATGAGGCTAATGTTCTGAGCTTGTCCATGCTTTGGTCCCTGCTGCCGTCGTTGACGAATATGATTTCTGCGTTGTAATGCCGGGCAGCAATAACATCCTTTAATTCAGCGTAGAGCTGATCTATCGACTCAGCCTCGTTATAAACCGGTATGACTATGGACAAATAAACACTCATATTGTTTTGATACTAGAAATACAGGAAAAAGTAAACCCCGTTAGAGATTGCGAAATCTCTAACGGGGTGAATAAAAAAGGCGTCCCGCAGTTGGCGGGACGCCTTTGAATGCTGTCTTTTTTATCGGTACTTAGAACAGTACGGTAAATCTTGTTTCAAACGCAAATACTCCGTCTGCCTTACCAGTCGAATCCTTAAATACAGCACCGGGGATCAGATAACCTGTCTGGAACCCGAAAATGAATTTGTCTGACAGTGTCGTGTCGACCCCAAAGTCTGCCTCGTAACCAAGGTCCCTTGCAGGTTTACCGGCTGCTCTGCCCAATAAGGGTGCATAATTTGTAAAATCGTTGGTCTCAGCATACATCAACTGCAGCTTTGCCTTCAGGAAATCGGCAGGAATGAATTTTACCATCGGCGCGAAATAGATAAAGTCATCCTTCAACACGGATTGAGGAGGTACCGATGTTGCCGGACTATTTAACGAGCCGAGTGCATTTAATGATCCCAATGTAGGATTCGGCATTGAATTCGGTGATGCAAGCCCGGTGTTGTTGAACAGTATCAGACTTGAGTTGTAGTCATTGCTGAACGGGTACGACTGAATCTGATTTGCTGCTGTGCCGTTTGCCGGAGAAAACCCTATCTCCAGGCTATAATCCAGCGGACTCATGTTATATTCTCCCCTGACTACACCGCCCTGAGCATCCACAACCTTCAGTTTGTTTGTACCTATAGCTCCCTGCATGGCCTGCGCTGCGGCGCTTGATGCGGTAAACGGCATCAAAGACCCGCTAAGGTAGAAATAATCAACAAGCAGTTTTAAACCCTTGATAGGCTTTATATCCGCATAGAGCTCTGCATAATTGATGTTTTTCTTAAACGCGTTCTGTTCTATGTGAAGTAAGTCTAAAAACGCAGTTACCTTTTCCGTTTGATAGCCCGGGATAAACATGTACCAGTCCTCGTCATCATACGGGTTATTTATATTATTACCTTTCATCTTTGCATATTCAAGCACCGTAACGAGCGGCTCGTCCTTGCCCATAGGCATGGTAGCAAACTGTATCTGATCCGCTGTATTGCCGTAGTATGCATCGCCCCATTCATTCGCAAACCCGTCTCCATCATTATACTGCACACCAAGCCCAAAGCCGAACGGTGCGCGGCCTAACAGAAAATTACCTACCGGTGAATGGTATTCCAGCCATACCCTTTTAACATTGATATTCAGAAGTCCTGTGCCATCCGGCGTAGTTACACCATAGGGATAATAGGCTGAGTTGTTTGTTGGGTTACCGGTCTGTATTGAATTACCGGAATCCATGTTGTCTCCCCACATTACATTGTCGAGCATGTCGATCTGTGTTTTGATAACAATGTCTTCATTGATATTTAACTGAGGCTCAAGCCGGAATCTCTGATCAAAATACGAGGTATTCACAGAATTTTTCAATGTAAGATTATGATAGTATATCTGCCTTACCCTGTAATAGCCTCCTACTTTTATACTTGAAGCATCAAGAAGAGAAGCAAAGGTTGGTGACGATACAAACAGCAGCCCAATCAAAGATGTAGCAATTATGGTTAACGATAGAACCCTTTTTTTAACGTTCATAATCTACCTCCTTTTTTTATTCTTTTTAATCTGAAATCTTCGGTTGTGTCAAGAACTATATCATGCATTGCCATTGCAGATTGCATCCCTGTACAGTGTTTTCTCCTGCATTTTATCATCCGGCATATTGCTTTTTTAATGCAACTTTGTTGATTTTACCGACACTTGTTTTCTGAATTGTTTCTACAATCTCTATGCGATCCGGAATTTCATAACTCTTCAGCTTTCCTGTTTCCACGAACTTGTTCATAAACGCCTTAATGTCATCTCCTGTTGTTTTACCCTTATATTGCGGCTTTAATACAACCAATGCCAGAGGCCTCTCCCCCCATTTTTCGTTTGCAACTCCAATAACGGCAGCTTCGGTGACAGCCTCATGCTGACTGATGAGGTTCTCCAGCATTAAGGAAGAAACCCATTCACCTCCGGTTTTAATGACATCTTTTATACGATCGGTGATGAGGACATACCCTTCTTCATCTATACTGGCAACATCCCCGGAATGTAACCAGCCTTTCCGCCAGAGCTCTTTGGTCCTTTCGGGCTCTTTAAAGTATGCCTCAGTAAGCCACGGGGTACGTATGACAAGCTCCCCGTTCGTTTTTCCATCGTGGGGAAGAAAATTTTCATTACTGTCGACAACCTCTACTTCCGACAGCGGGAAAGGCACCCCTGTCTTTATAAGATAGTCGAGTTTCTTTTCTGCATCCAGGCCTTCCATGTGCTCCTTCAGGAGAGCAAAGGTTACGGCGGGACAGGTCTCCGACATCCCGTAAGCAGCCCATACCCGGATCCCGAGATTCATCGCAGCCTGGGCCAATCCCCGGGGCAGGGCAGAACCGCCGATATCCAGCTGCCAGTGAGACAGGTCGACCGATTTTGCCATGGGATGGCTAATCACCATTAACAGAATTGCCGGAACACAGTGACTGAAGGTAACCTTTTCCTTCTGAATAAGCTTCAGTATGGCTTCAGGCTCATAGCGTCCTGGATACACCTGTTTTGTTCCCAAAAGAGTAGCTACATAGGGAACCCCCCACGCATGCACATGAAACATAGGGGTCAAAGGCATATAAACGTCCTTCGACCGGAAACTCCCGATCCCCGACTCGTAGAGACTCGCTATCGATACTCCGATTGTATGCAGTACCAGCTGACGGTGCGAAAAATAAACCCCCTTGGGCGCTCCCGTAGTGCCGGTCGTATAAAAAATGGTTGCCCTTGTATTTTCATCCAGATCCGGAAAATCATACGTTGGTTGTGCATTCTTGAGCATCTCCTCATATTCAAGAGCAATGGGTATTTTCGTTGCCGGCATTTTTTCTTCATCTTTCAGAAGAATAACCTTCTTGACCGTTGTCAGTTTGCCCCAGATAGATTCCAGCAGGGGAAGGAAATCGGCATGTACAAGGACTACATCATCTTCGGCATGGTTCATTGTATACAGGATTGTTTCCGGCGATAAACGCCAGTTCATGGTATGCAGTACAGCCCCCATCATGGGCACGGCAAAATATGCTTCCAGGTAGCGGTGGCTGTCATAATCAAATACGCATACTGTCTTCCCGGGTTTTACACCCAATTTTTCCAGACCGTTGGCCAATCTGTTGATCCGCTCATACAGGGACTTATAGGTCAGCCGTACTTTGTCCCGGTAAACGATTTCCTTGTCCGGAGAATAAATGAGCGGGGTATTCAAAATCTTTTTGATAATTAACGGATACTTATAGTTTTCACCTGCCTGATAAATCTTTGGGGACATATTCAACCTCCTTAAAAATCAAAAAACAATTTTTAAATTTTGAAATCTTATCAAACCCTTGACAGGCTGGCCATTGCTGGTCAGCCTGCCGACACCTGTTACCGATTCATTTACTCCTTTGCTGCAGCAGCATGGAGTTTCAACTCGGCCAAAACCAATTCATACACCGCATACCAGATAACAAACGATGTTATGATCCCGATATAGCCGCCCAGATGTGAAATCGCCTGGTTCTGGGTAAACCCGCCGACGGTCAGCAAAACAAGGAATAGGGCCAGGAGAAGATAAATTGTTATTCCGAGTGTGCTCTTTGTTTTGATATACAGCATCAGCAAAACCAGCGCAAAGATGGTCCACCCAACCAAAGCAACAAGCATTGCCTCTCCAACCAACGGTTTTGGTATAACCCCCCATGAAACAGTATACGTCATAAAACCAAAGCCCATAAAAAATCCTCCCCACCCTGTTAACACGACGGCATGGAGGGAGTCTCCTGTTTTGAGACACAGGAATCCGGAAACCATCGCAACGATCCCGCCGTACAAAAGGGCAAACGGCGTAGCGCTGAACATTGATGCCGGTACCATAATACCCGCGTTTGATATGTTGAACAGAAACGTCAAAACCGCCATTGCCATTATCCCCGGTATTGCCGGATTACCAAATTTTACGTCTGACATAAACGTACCTCCTTTTTAAAAGCTTTCTTACAATAAGTCCCGGTTACTCAAAAATCTCTTGCACGTATCCCTTTCCTTTATCAATCCTGCTTCCGTTTATTTTGACCATACGTTTTATGATTTATCGTTGTAATCATAAAAGCCTTTGCCGGTTTTTCTTCCCCATTCTTTTTTGATGAATTTCTCGACAATGATGGGAGAAGGCTTCTGTGCCGGGTCCCCTGTTTCCTGATAACGCTCCATGTCGATATAATACGACAGGTCTATACCGGTCAGGTCCAGGAGTTTAAAAGGTCCGATAGTATGTCCCAATCCCAGGGTTACAGCGGTATCGATGTCCTCGAAGGACGCGATGTCCATATCGTAAAGAAAGAGTGCTTCATGAATAAGAGCGGACAGAATACGGTTAACCAGAAAACCATAAATTTCTTTTTTTAATAAGACGGGAGTCTTGTCCAGACTCTTTACAAGGGCAATCACGGTATTCAACGTTTCCTCTGAAACATGGGGAGCCCGAATCACCTCTACAATCTTCATGATAACCGCAGGATTAAAAAAGTGCATGTTACATACTTTATCCGGACGGCCTGTAGCATCTGCGATTCTGGAGCTGACGATAAAGGAGCTGTTGGTTGCCAGAATAGTATGTTTTGGACATATCTTGTCCAGCTCGGAGAACAACCGCCGTTTTACCGCAAGCTTCTCTATAATAGCTTCTATGACGAAATCGGCATTCCCCGCAGCTTCTTTAAGATTAGAAGTAAAAGAGAGATTGGTTCCGGCTTGCCGTGCCGCATCCCTTGTTAACTTTCCCTTGGCAACACGATCGGGCAAGTAGGAATCGATAAATGCTTTTGCTTTTTTGATGGCTTCTGAATCGATATCGGTACAGGTAACCTTATAACCGCTTAAAGCAGCACTCAGGGCAATTTCGTGTCCCATGATTCCAGCGCCCACAACACAGACTTTTTTGATGCCAGAAACGGTCATAATAACATCTTCAACCCTTTCTTTACTCAACTTCCTTAATGCTGATCAGACTAAGAAGCTGAATCAAACATTAACTACATCAAAACCCATGATACGTGTCACACTGTTTGCGGTAATTCGAATGCTCCGGGATTAATGTTTTACCCGTCACACTGGTTTAACAGTATATAATTTTTTTACGCCGAATCGAAAAACTGTCAAGATTTAATTGGAGTTTAACAGGAATAATTGCAATTAAGAGGGATGTAGAAGCTAACTGCCCTTTTCAAGCTTATCCAGGATAGAATCTATTTCATCCGCTTCTTCCTGCTTTTTCTGCTTTGCTTTTATTTCCACAGGTCTCTGAGCATCCGGATTTGGCCTGGCAACAGGAGGAGGCTGTGCAGCGGCTTTTTGTTTTGGCTGAACAAATTCCTGGGCTGACGACTGCTGAATAGATTCAACGACCAGCTCCTCTTCCGTCGTTTCCGGCATTTCAACGGCCTTCTTTTTCTCTGCTTGTTCACCTGTTATACCGAGATCCGACGCAACACTGTCTATAATCTTACTATCTATGACCTTGGCCTTAACAAGAAAACCTTCAAAAAGTGCATTTGAAGAAATGATATTTATCATCCTTGGTACGCCCTTTGAATAATAATGGATTTTTTCAATAGCGTCAGGCGCGAATATCTCCTCTTTATTCCCCCCAAGTCCTAATCTATGTTTTATATAGGCCTCAGTAGACTCATAATTAAAGGATTCCAGACTGTATTTCAATGCAACACGCTGTGCCAGAGGACTATCGAGCAACAGGTTTTCCTCTATTTCAGGCAGGCCAAAGAACACAAAGGTGATTAGTTTCCTGTCAGGCGCCTCGAGGTTGAGCAGTCCCCTGAACTCCTCCATCATTTCTTTTGTTTTTAACATCTGGGCTTCGTCGATTAAAACGACAGCCTTTTTGTGCTGTTCATACAGTTCATTCAATCTTTCGTATAATTGGGACAACAGGGTAATTTTATTGTCCGAAGGCTCAGCTATACCAAGCTGCATGGCTATTTTCTTGAGCAGCCAGTCTGCGGTTATTCCTGAATGAATAATGACCAGCAGTGCCGATTCGTACTCTTCCTCCGGCAGGCTGTCCAGCATACGCCTCGCGAGTGTGGTTTTCCCTGTGCCTGTATCCCCTATAAGCAGGGCAAGACCTTTCATCGAATCAACCGCGTACATTAATCTTACCAGCGCCTTGGAATGCTGGGCACTATTATAATAAAACTTTATGTCCGGCGCACTTGAAAACGGTTCCTCGTTTAACTTATAAAAATCCAGATAATTCATTGTGCTCCTCTTTAAATATATGAGACCTTTTTCTTGGCCTGTTTTACCTTGTTTTGACCTATATCCGCATCTTCCTTTACCTGTTGTTGTCCATGATTATTAACATTGCTCTGCTCTTTTTGAGGTGAGCTGATTTGCTCCTGCTTTTCGGGTGGTTTTGACACCTGTTCTTCCGGTATATCTTCTTTCAGCAGGCTATCGAGTGTAAACTTTTCCGTTTCAGCCTGTTTTGGCACATCTTGTTCAACCTCTAATCCATCCTTTACAAACTCCTCAAGTTTATCAAGTTTGTCTTTTACGTCACGGAATTTTTCATCGAACTTCTTTACCTCTGCAAAATAACTGTAAGCATTCTTCATATCTCCATAAGCCTCAAAAGCTATGGCAAACTCATATAATAAACCGATGTTTTCCGCCTTTATACCTCCCTTCGTCTCCAATGCCTGTTTATACATCTCAATAGCCTTACTTGGCAACCCTTTCCCCATATAGCTCATTCCGAGCATTATCAGGCCGTCTGCCTTTTTATCCGGTGAAAGAGTCGCTATATTAAATTCATTGATAGCCTCATCTATTAATCCCATTTCCTTATAAGCAATACCGAGGTTATAGTGTGTCTCTGCATCCTCTTTATCAACACTTTTCTCAACCCCCTTCTTGAAAGCCTCGAGGACTTCTTCGACGCTCACCTGCTGCTCCTCCTCAGGGGGCTGCTGTACTTGAGATGTTGCAGATGTTACCGACAGTTCTTTTTCAAGTTCCTGTGCAAGATCAAACAGGCCTTCATCTGCAGATACAGCAATGACATGTTCAACTTCTTTCTGAATGAACGGTTCATCTAAATCGGGAACTTTCGATTCAAGATCCGGATTTAATTTTTCCTCTTTTGCGAGTATATCAGCGAGTCTTTTCTTTGCTTTCTCATCATTGGGCGCAACAGCCAGAATTTTCTCGAGGATCCCTTTCGCCTCGGATAGAATACCCTGTTGATAATAAAACTCCGCTTCATCAAGAGAATCAATTATATCTATTTTCGACTTTGTCTCTTCAGTATGAACCTGCGCAAGAGGTTCATGAGCATCCGTCGGTTTCGCCTGTTTTTCATGAGCGATGTCCTCAAGCTCTTCGTCGGAAAAATTAAAACTTATATCTTCTTCCTGTTTTGATTGGGCAGTCACACCGGATATATGTTTTTTAACTTCGTCCGATTCAGGATTGAAATCTATCTGTTCGGGGATTGGAATTTCTTCTTTGGATTCTTCTTTAACAGGTTCGTCGGCCGGAACTTCTTCGGCAGCAGGTTCTTCTTCTGATGTTGTTTCGGGCTGCTCCTCCACCTTCTCCTCCTGAGGAAGAGGGGTTTCGATGTCAATCTCTATATCCGTATCGATCTCCCGGGGACCGCTTTCTTTTTCTGCAGGTATCGTTTCTTTTTGTTCCTGCTCTGTTTCTACGTTTATCTCCACGTCAGCCGGAATTTCTTCAGAAACAGCCTTCCTTCTCTCCGCAGACTCAAAAGGCCGGGCAACCCGCTGTTCCTTTTCCTCTTCCCGCGGCTGTTCCTCCCGGTGGGCGGAAACGTCCTCTTTTTCTGCTGTCTCCGGCGTATAACCAACAAGTGCCTTCAGTACTTCATTATCGGGATCATTTACTATGGCCTGTTTTACAAAATCTTCAGCCTTTTCGATCTCACCTTCAGACGTAAAAGCACTATAGAGTTTTTCAGCTACGTTTGAAGCTTCCTTATATTTCTTGCTGAGTTCATAAAGCTCGAACAGTTCCTGGAGTGCTTTTCTGTGAGACGGGTTTACCTCGAGTATCTGGTTCAGCTTCTCCACAGCTTTCGTATGCAATCCATATCTTTTGTAAACCTGGGCTTCTGAAAAATATTTTTCTATCTCATCCTGGGTTAATTTTTCTTTTCTTTCAATATCCGGTTTAGCTTTAACTTCCTGTGAAGGCTTCGGGGAAATCTTTTTTTCGGGCACCTGCTGCGGCTGCGATCTCTTCTCCGGTGCCTTTTCGGGCTGTTGTCTCGCCTCAGGCTGTTGTTCCGGTGTTTTCGGCTGCGGTCTCTCCGGTTGTTTTCCGGTAACGATAGCGGGCTTTTTCTCAGGCTGCTTCTCCTCCACCTGGTTCCTTGTTATCTCAAAGGGCTCCGGTGCAATCTCCTGCATCGGCTCCGGAGCCGACTTCGCACCCACAACTATCTGTAATGCCTGTTGATCCGTCGGATCAATCTCAAGGATTTTTTTATATATGTCCTGCGCCTGAGAATCCAACCCCCCTTTGGAGTATAGTTTTGCGACTTCCTTGTATGCGGATATTGCAAGGGAAGTTTTATCAAGAGCTACGTACGCTTTCGCAAGGGCTATCAGCACATCCGTATCGGATTTACCCGAGGCTATAACATCCTTAACCTTTAACAGCACCTTTTGATAATCGCCCCGTGAAAGATATAACCGTATCAGTTGTTTTACGATGCTTGCTTCGCCGGGTTTAATCGAGAGCATCCTTTCGTAAACGGTAATAAGGTCTATTGTTCTTTTGGCCTCGATGAGTTTTTCTGCAATCTTCGAAAGTTCCGTATAGGCCTGATCCTTTAATCCGTTCTTTATATACAGTTCGGCAAGTTTCATCCTCCCGGGCAGATTTGACGGTTCCAGTTCCGTAATGGTTTGCAGTATCTTCAATGCCTCCTGTGTCCGGCCTTCCCTTTCGTAAATGGCAATGGCAACTTTATAATTAGACACTGCTTCGGCAATGAGGTTCTTCTTCCTGAAGAGCTCGGCGAGCTTCATATAAGCCTGGGAAGAAACAGGATTAATGGTCAAAAGCTGCCGGTAAACAGCAATTGCCTTATCATAAAACCCGCTGTCTCTGAATATATTGGAAGCGATCTCGTAATAGTTCGTGGCGTCTTCTTTCCTATCAAGCTTAAGGAAAAGCTCCGCTATCTTCAGTGCAACCTGATTATTTTTGGGTTCTAATTCAAGGACTTTCTGCAAATCTTTTATAGCCTTATCGAACTGGTTCTTCGCTATGAATTTATTTGCACTTTCTATTAATTTGTTTTTATCCACTCCAGCCAATGTGTCTCCTTCTTCCAGGGACTCCCTCTTCTCAATAATTAGCCTCAGAATACAAAATTGTCAAGCAGAGAGCAGTTCCGGGCTGTTAGGACTACGAATAAAAAAGGGGCGTAAACTTACGCCCCTTTTAAACAGATAAGCTCTTTAAAACAGCCGTCTTACTCGAGCATTGCTACGGCCTGTTCAATCCTCTCAAGTCCTTTCTTTATGGTCTCAAGCGATGTAGCGTATGAGAGCCTCATATTGTCCTTCGCTCCGAACGGTGCACCCGGAACAACGGCAACCTTTGCCTGTTCGAGCAGGAAATCCGCAAAATCGAATGAATTCTTGATGACCTTTCCCTTGAACTTCTTGCCGTACAGTTCGCTGATGTTCGGAAAGGCATAGAATGCCCCTTTGGGCGTGATACAGCTGATACCGTTTATTTTGTTCAGTCCCTCGACGATAAACTTCCTTCTCTTGTCGAACTCGCCGACCATCTTCGTAACGGAATCCTGGGGGCCTCTCAGCGCCTCAACACTTGCCTTCATCGCAATGGAGGTGGGATTCGAGGTGCTCTGGCTCTGTATGTTTTTCATACCGCTTATGATTTCTTTCGGACCCGCGGTAAAACCAATCCTCCAGCCTGTCATCGCATATGTTTTTGATACGCCGTGGACGACCAGTGTCCTGGACTTCATGTCCTTTGCCTGGGCTATGGTAAAGAATTCCTCTCCATCATAGATGAGTTTTTCATAGATGTCGTCGGTCACGACAAACATGTTATGTTTCTTCACAACCTCCGCTATCTCTTCCAGTATCTGCCGCGGATATACGGCTCCCGAAGGGTTGCCGGGGCTATTGATCAACAGTATCTTCGTCTTTTTTGTTATGGCCTTTTCAACTGCTTCGGGCTTTAAAGCAAAGTTATCCTTTTCTTTTGTTTTAACAAAAACGGATTTTGCACCTGCAACTCCGAACATCTCGGGGTAGGATACCCAGTACGGAGTTGGTATTATGACTTCATCACCCGGATTAATCATTGCCAGAGCAATGTTGAACAATGCATGTTTTGCACCAACCGACACTATTATTTCATTCCTTGCGTATTCAAGGCCATTGTCACGCTTGAACTTCTCTATAATGGCATCCTTGAGATCCGGTATACCGTCAACAGGCATATACTTTGTAAAACCCTTATTAATAGCATCTATTGCAGCCTGTTTAATATTGTCCGGTGTGTCGAAATCGGGTTCTCCCGCACCGAAACCAACGACATCAATTCCCTGTGCCTTTAACTCTTTTGCTTTCGTATCAATAGCCAGCGTTGCTGACGGCTTGATAGCTTGAGCCCTTTTAGATAACATAAATTTCTCCTTTTTCTGTTATTTTTTGTTTATCCATGATCGTGTTCAACCGTTTATTCCCATGACACGATATCCGTTTTTCTTTCCCTGAGCCTTTCATTAAACTTCTCGACGACGACATCCGGGACAAGGTCCCGCACAGAACCGCCAAGCGAAAGTATCTCTTTTATGATACTTGAACTCAAAAAAGAGTACTTGCCCTCGGTCATCATAAAAATGGTTTCAAGTTTGCTGTTCATCTTCTTGTTCGCCAGGGACATCTGGAGTTCGAATTCAAAATCTGCAACCGTCCTCAAGCCTCTCAATACTATCTCCGCATTTTTTGATTTAACATAGTCCACCAGTAAGCCCTTGAAAGGTTCAACCGCAATCCTTTTCTCATTCTTGAATATTTTTTTTATAATGCTGACGCGCTCTTCTATGGAAAAAAATGATTTCTTGTCCGACTGGTTGTATGAAATTGCGATGATAATCTTATCAAAGAGTTTCATGCCCCGTTCGATAATGTTTATATGACCGTAGGTGATGGGGTCAAAAGACCCCGGGTACACGGCTGTCTTGATCATATTAATGCCTCCTTACTATGGTAAGGTATGTATCTCCATATCTGTATGTCTTCATCGTCATATCTGAAATTACCCCCTGTAAAATGTTCTGTACCGTCCTGTCGTGCTCTATACCTATCACACATGCTTCTTTCATCATGTCCCGTTTCAGCAAGCCGGAAACGATGTCCGTATACGCATGAACATCCCTGTACGGCGGATCGACATAAGCTATGTCAAACCGTTCATTTTTCTTCTCTATCTGTTCCATTGCCCTCTTTACGTCCATCATCATAACTACATATAAATTGCTGTCCATGAATGCAAGGTTTTTTGATAATAATGTTGCTACAGCCCTTGAACGCTCTATAAAACAAGCAGTTCGTGCCCCGCGGCTCAATGCCTCTATACCGATTGCCCCGGTGCCCGCATACATATCGAGAAAGGCAGCGTCCTGGATATCCGGCCCGACAATATCAAAAAATGCCTCCCGTATCTTTGCAAGGGTCGGTCTCACCATGCTCTCACCCGGACTTTTCAGCCTCCTTCCCTTGTACATTCCGCCTATGATATTCATCTTTAAAAAATAGAGGGGCGCTCAATTGAACGCCCCTGCTCTTTTGATTGAAAACGTCTGTAAAATTTACTGGACAAGGTTTTCCGCTATTCTGCCGTCATCGCAACGTAAATGTTCGCATTGCCTCTCGTAATCAGCAATGAGACCATTTCGTCTTTCTTTACCGATGACAGGCTTTTGCTGTAATCACCTGTATTGTCTATATTTTTCTGATTCACCTGCTTTATGATATCACCTTTCTCTATGCCTGCCATATCAGCCGGACTGCCCTCAGCAACGTTCGTTACAACAACACCTTTATCAATTTGAATATTGTATTCCCTCTGGACATCCGGGGTAATATTGCTGACGGTTATCCCGAGTTTTTTCTCGCTTACATTTTCCTCTTTTGGAGCGGCCGCGCTGGCAACTTCGGTCTTTGCCGGCAGTTCTTTAACAGTAACTGTAATGGTCTTTTCTTTCCCCTGCCGCAATATTCTGACATCTACTTTGCTGCCGATGGGCGTATTCGATACAATCCATGGCAGATCATCAGCGCTCTTAACTTCCTTACCGTCGAATTTGATGATGACGTCGCCCTGTTTTATACCGGCTTTATCCGCAGGACCGTCCTTTACCACCTTTGACACAACGGCACCTTTCTGATCCCGCTTCAAATGGAATGATTCTGCAAGATCCGGGGTTATATTCTGAATATAAACACCCAGCCATCCCCTCACAACCTTGCCGTGTTCGATCAGCTGGGGAATGATCGTTTTAGCCACATTGATTGGTATAGCAAACCCGATACCCTGGCCGATGCTCGGTGCTATAATAGCAGTACTGATACCGATAACTTCTCCGTTCAGGTTAAATACGGGTCCCCCGCTGTTGCCTCTGTTAATTGCCGCATCCGTTTGCAGGAATTGATCATAGTTGCTTTCACTCAACCTTCTTCCCTTGGCACTGATGATACCCGCGGTCACCGTGTGATCAAGTCCGAATGGGTTCCCGATAACCACTACCCAGTCTCCGACCTCAACCTTTGATGAATCTCCGAGATATGCAACATCAAGCGGTTTTTTCGGCGTGACCTTCAAGAGGGCCAGATCCGTCTGAGGATCCGCTCCTACAATCTTTGCCGTATACTGGTCCCCGTTATCCGTTATCACCCTTATATCGGTCATACCCGCTATGACGTGGTTGTTGGTAAGTATATAGCCGTCTTTGTTTATGATAAACCCGGAGCCGAGTGCGTGTTCCTTATATTCCTGGGGTCCCTGAGGTCCCATGAATTGTTCAAAAAAATGCGGTCCGAAAAACTGTTTAAACTGATCCCCCATGGGGCCCATTTGCTGCATCGATGGATTGGTCTTTATAATCTTTGTTGTGGATATGTTAACCACAGCACCTTTTACCTTATTTACAAGGGGAGCAAAAGATGCGGGCACACAAGCCTGCGGTGCAGAAGCTTCCTGCGTCTGACTTACAGCCGGTTTCTCACTCCATATCTTTGTCTCCGTAGCCCTGGTAACCGTGGTAATATTCATCCTTGCGGCAAGCAGTAATCCTGCGACAACGGAAGCTATTACGAGCACTCCAAGGCCTGCTATTGTATAACCCTTTTTCTTCATTCGATCCTCCTTATTTTTTACCTTCTAAAACTAAAACGTATCTCATTCTTAAATCAAAAAGTACATTATCCAGCATCATTGATTCATCATTGTTAAGATTACCTGTTGTTTTTTCCTTCAGAAGCTCGAGGATATCTATGGTCTGCTTTGCAGCGTCAATATCTTTTTTAATAACATTTGTCTGCGGATCCGCGACTGCCCCGAGCTGTATCAGCGTTGTACCTGCGAGAGAATTTATCAGATCGACAAAACTTATCTTAAAATTCGGATTTGACATCCCGTCCGCCTGTTCGTGCATATTCTTCGTTCCTTGGTCGCTGGCATCTATATCCTGGCGATCATCCATAGAGCTGTCCTCTTCTCCGTTACGGTTGTCTGCCTTAAGGTCATCGTCTGCCTTAAACCGCCTCTTATCATTTACTTTGATGTCATCATGTTCTGTCATACCCGCTTCCCCCTTATTTTTGGTACATTTTCTGAATAGGCGTTTCAAACACGGTGATTACAGTCTTGTTTATAACATAAACCACCGGGCTTCCTGCGACCATTGCGTATATACCGTTATCTCCCGCATTCTTGCCTATTTTAATACTATATTTTTTATTATCCATAAGTACTATGCTAATAACTCCTAACGGCTTTTCAAGCCCCATTTCTTTCAAATTCGTAACTCCGTCAATAATGTCGGTAGCGTTCATGTTGGTTAACTGAAAGGCCATATCGTGAAATACTGACGTTTTTAATGTATGGAGAGAAGGCTTTGTAAATGTCCATCCATTTTTCCCCTTTTTTAACGTATAAACGGGCCTTGAATCTTTTGTGAAAGAAATGGATGCCATGTCGTCCTGTGAGAATTTTACGAGGCTTTTGTTCCTGAGCTGAAACAGGGTACAATCAAGCTGTTTTCTTAACCACCCGGTTACCGTAAATATATCGGGAATTCCATTGCCTGCCATGGCATAGTAATATTGCCCCAGGGGGGCTGCGGCACCTATCTTTAATGAATATACCTCATTATCCGATGATGCCACGGTAGCTGTTATGCTGGCAGGGCTCAAACCGAATGCTGACAATGAACCATTGCCTATTTTTTTCTCATAATTCAATGTTTCGAAAGCGCTGAGTATGGTCTGAACAACGGATGTATCGGCATCCGTATCAACCGGAGATGTTATCACCCATTTGCCGGGTGCTTTTTTATCAAGGGCAAATTCCCCGTTTTTATTCTGTATATCCATGCTGCTTATATTACCCATTGCATTGATGTTAAAAACCCTCTTGACCTCAACATGCCCGGCAGTATTATTTATATTTTTAGGATTGATAACAAAAACGACAATGACGATAGCGACCGCTAAAATTGCCGTAAGATATACGGTAAGTTTAATATTCATACATTCTCCTCTGTTTTATTTATAATTTCCTCATCCTCATATAGGCGAGTATTCCGCCGAAGAAAAGCAAGAGAGGTATCAGCACCACGGTAAGATAAAAGATCATATTGCCCTGCCGTGCAGTAAGGAACATCTGCTGATTTGAAGCTGTCTTCGGCCGTATGGTAATAAGGTTTTCCTCTTTTACCAGCCAGCTTATAGTATTCATCACAAGGTCTTTATTGTACAGCGCATTGAAGTATTTGTTTGCGGCTATCTTTGATGTTCCGAACACGGCGATACGTGCGGTTTTTCCTCCGGACTCTATCTTCCCCGCAACAGCGACACTGACCGGCCCCCTTGCATCTGATGCCCTGAACGTTGCTATGTCTTTATCAAAAAGGTCCTTAATATCCACATCCGCCCAGCTTGTTTTGCTCGTCATGGCAAGGGTCACAATATCTGAATTGGTACCGTGTGTTTTTGCCTCTTCAACGGTTCTTACCAGCGGGAAGATCGTTGTGCCCTTAAAATCTTTGGTTATCGCGCTCTTTTTGCTGTAATCCGTTACAATGGGTTCTACACCAAGTCCGGGCCCCTGAAACAACCTTACAACCTGGTCAAGAACAACATTGTTTCCCACGAGGATACCATACTTTGAGAGAAGTCCAGATATCCCGGTGTTCGTACGCGGATCTATCATGACAAAAAGGTATCCGCCGGCATCCAGGTACGAGGTCAAGGCATGGAGTTCCGAAGGCAGGAAAGGTTTTACTGCACCTGCCTCTATTACAAGCGTACAGGCCGGAGGGACCGATGCTACGGAAGGTAAGAGTAAACTCTCGATCTTATAGTCCTGGTCCAGTATAGCCTGTTTAAAATCACCATAACCGTCAACCCCTGTTGTATCGGACAGGTCTCTCTCTCCGTTCCCCGTTATGTAACATACCGTTATAACACGATCCCTGAGTATTTTTACGATAGCATTTGTTATCCCGTTTTCATTGGCTTGCTGCGTTTTTATCGTTTTATTACCGTATTGAATAACAATAGTCCCATTGGTGTTTATGCCGTAACTTTTCGCAAGGGTCGGCTCCTTATCCGGGTCTATGACCTCATAGTGCACCTTCTTGCCGGCATACGCATATTCCGATAAGAGGTCCCGTATATCTGAACCTGTACCTTCCTGAAAAAAAGCCGTTATGGTTATCCTGTGCTTCAACTGGAGTAAAACCTTGTCCGTTTCTTGCGAGAGTGTATATTGCTTATTGGCCGTAAGATCCCACCGGTGATAATACCCGGTAGCAGAAACATAATTGATAACGCTGATGAGACCGAGTACAACGAGGACCAGCACCACCATGTTAAGACCGTAAAAAAGGTGTCTTAAATTCGATCCCTCTTTCAGCCTCTGCCTGTTCATGATCCACCAGAATACCAGGAGCAAAAATCCGGCAGATGCCGATACTATTGCCCCCATAGTCCATGATGACACGACAAGACGTATAAATAACCCGCTTATGAGCAGAAACAGACCTGCCATCCAGAGTACAGTTTTCATAGAACTACCTCCATCTCTCTGATTCTAAAACCCTGTGCGTGAGGAACAGGAAGAAGAATATAAAGCTCAGGTAATAGACTATGTCCCTTGTATCTACGATCCCCTTCAAGAGGTTCTGAAAGTGCAGATCGATGAGTGATATATAACCGAGAAACGAAGACAGGGCTGGATTCGCACCATGTGATACCCAGCCGATGGCCCAGAATAGAAGCAGGATACCGAATGCAATAACAGCGGCTACGATCTGATTCTCGGTGATACTTGAAGCAAACATCCCGACCGAGATCATCGAAGCGCCGAGGAGGAACATGCCGGTATAGGTGGTTATCATGACACCGGTATCTGCAGATGTGTAAGAACCGAGAAGGACCGGCACCGACAGCGTCAGCACCAGCATCGTCATAAAAACAAGGCACGCGGATATAAATTTTCCCAGTACAATCTCGCTCAGCCTGACAGGCGATGTCATGATAAGCTCCTTGGTCCCGTTCCTTTTCTCTTCTGCGTAGGACTTCATGGTAATGATGGGAAGAAGCAAAAGCAATATCACGGCCAGGTTTGCATACAGGGGCTTTATGATAAAATCTCCGATGTTGAACTTATCGATATATCCCTGATATTTCATGAATTGAAGGCTCAAAAAGTTATAAAGCTGTATCCTTACATAGAAAAAATATCCGGTCATAAGCGCAAAAATGGCGAGTATTATATACGCTATGGGTGACGCAAAGTATGAGACAAGCTCCCTCCTGACAATTGCCCGTGTTCTTCCGGAATTCATCGTACGCCTCCTCTGTCCTGTGAGATCAGCCTTATATACTCATCCTCTAAATCAACAGCTCCGGATGAAAATTCCGCAACCCCGTATCCGGCCCTGAATACCGCATCCGTTATCGATGCAGGGTTCTTAAAATCACCGTTTATCCTGATCGTAAAGGTATTGTTTTTTTTCTTCACCTCTTTTATACCCGGTATGGATTCCAGCAGCCCGGCAATGCCGTTGTCCTCCCGGGCGGTAACAAGCCGGTAAACCTTATCGCCGTGAAGCTCACCCCGGGACAGATTATAGTCTCCGACGCTCAGCAGCCGGCCGTCATTGATGATAACAACCCTGGTACAGGTTACGGTCACCTCCGGGAGTATATGGGTGCTGAGGATAATGGTATGATCTTTGCCGAGCTCTTTGATAAGGTTTCGTATCTCTATGATCTGTTCCGGATCAAGCCCGACGGTCGGCTCATCGAGTATCAGTATGGGCGGATCGCTTAAAAGCGCCTGGGCAATGCCTACCCTCTGCCGGTATCCCCGTGACAGGTTACCTATGATCCTGTCTTTTACCTTATCAAGGTTTGTCTGTTGTATAACCTTTTCCATCGCGGCACCCATTACTGTGCCGGATAACCCCTTGATACCCGCCATAAATCTGAAATAACCAAGTACTGTCATCTCGGGATATGCAGGGGCAAGTTCCGGAAGATAGCCGATGGCACCCTTGACTTTCAGAGGGTCTTTTTTAATATCGTAGCCGTTAACGGTTACCTCTCCCTCGGATGGCGCCAGATACCCGGTTATAATACGCATGGTCGTTGTCTTCCCTGCACCGTTGGGTCCCAGAAAACCAAGTACCTCGCCTTTTTCAACCTTGAAAGATACGCTGTTCACGACCGTGCGTTCACCGTATGTCTTTGTTATTTTTTTCAACTCAATCATAAAATACACCCCTTCCTCAAATTAAGAGAGATTTTATTCCAGACAGAAAAAAAGAATAGAACTGCTTACGTTACAACAGATTCGAGTATACTTCCTGAAGGCATGGTATCTACATCGACCTTAACGTCTATATTCCCGCTGTTCATATATATGGTAAACTTATTACCCTTCTGCCAGTTAAACGTGAGGGGTATCTTTATCAGTTGATCGATTGTCCTCTTGAGCAGCCGCGCACCGTACTTCTGGCTGTACCCGTTGGTCACGACATAATCCAGGGCATCCTCCGTCACAACGAGTTGCTTGCCTTCCCTCTCTATCTGCTTTATTGCCTGACCTAAATACTTCCGGGCAATCTCTTTCACGGTTTCGTACTTCAAAGGATTGAAGACTATTATTTCGTCTATCCTGTTGAGGAATTCCGGCGAAAAAAGCCTCTCTGCCTCGCCGATTACGGCCTTCCTCATGGAGTCAATACCCTGCTGTGCATCGTTGAGGAAGCCGAGGGGCTGCATAAATTTTTTAAACTGATCCGAGCCGAGGTTGCTCGTCATGATTATCACTGCATCGCTGAAGTATACCTTTTTACCTCTTCCATCGGTAAGCCAGCCTTCATCGAATACCTGGAGTAAAAGATTATGGACAAAGCTGTTGGCTTTCTCTATCTCGTCGAGCAGGACAACGGACGAAGGATTGTCCCGTATCATATTGGTAAGCGTTCCGCCCCTTTCAGAGCCTACAATACCTCTCGGCATGCCGATAAGCTTATCTATTGCAATAGAAGAATCGCCGTACTCCGACATATCCATACGTATGATCTTGTTCTCATCCTCATAGAAAAATTCCGCAAGCGCTTTTGCGAGCTCTGTTTTCCCAACGCCGGTAGGACCCAGGAACAGGAGTACACCGTCCGGCCTGTTGAAGTTTTCCTTCAGCGGGCCCTTGTTCAACCGAATGCGGTCTGTCACTCGTTTTATCGCGTCTTCTTGCCCTATAACCCTTTTTGAAAGGATATCTTCTATATTTATGAATCTCTGTGCCGTATCCCTGAATACCATATCAAGCGGTATCTGCGATTCCTGGGCAATGACCTCCTTGATCGTATCTACGGATACAACCTCTTCGTTCTTGATCTCGGTCTTGACCGATGACGTGTCGAGCCAGCCTATTACCTTATCCGGAAGTCTTACCGACCTGTTATATCTCTGGCTCATATCAACCGCGGTATCGATCACTTCATGCGGTATCGTTACATTGTAAAGCCTCTCCAGTCTCGGTACAACACCCTGAACAATCGTCCGTGCCTCAGGTACAGACGGTTCCTTTACATGGACAAGCCTGAACCTTCTCGCGAGTGCTTCGTCCTCTGCTATGAACTCCTTATACTCCGTATACGTTGTAGCCCCGATCATCTGGACTTCACCCCGTGCAAGGCTTGATTTGAATATGTTGGCGGCATCACTCGGAACGCCCATTGCAGAGCCCGCACCCACAAGGCTGTGTGCCTCATCAACAAACAGGATGATGTTCTGTTTCTCTTTCAGCTCCTTGATAATCCGTTCGATCCTGTCTTCAAACATACCCCTGAACATTGTCCCTGCAACAACGGTATTCATCTGCAAATTTACTATCTGTTTTTCCTGAAGCCTGAGAGGTACCCTTTCCGGTTCAAGCTCGACCAGCCGGGCAAGCCCTTCCACAATGGCCGTTTTGCCGACACCCGCCTCTCCTACCAGCATAACGGAATTGCTGCGCTCTTTATGGGACAGTACCTCCATGATCTGGGACAATTCTTTTTCCCTGCCTATCAACGGCGGTAGTTTATCCATTCGCGCGAGTTTGTTCAGGTTCGTTCCGAACTGCTTGAGATAGGGCGGGAGTTCATATTTTTTCTTCAGTTCTTTTTCTTTCTCTTCCCGCTTCTTCACCTGCCGGTCGATCTCAATGATCACGGTCCTCGGGTCATAGCCAAAGCCGTGGAGAAGCTGGACCGGATAACAGTGTCCCTCTTCAAACATCGCCTGAAGTACATCAACAGGCATGACCACTTGTTTTCCTTCCCGGCGGATGTTCTCCCATGCGATCTGTAAAACCGCGGTTGCATCGGGTAAAAACTTAACGCCGCGGGTAACGAAATACTTCGAATTATTGAGGTGTTCCTTTAAAAGCTCTTCCACAAGCTTTCTCTCGATACCGAGTGCGTTGGTAAAATCGTTATAAAACTCTTTCTCGATAGTTATAAAAGCAAGGAAGATATGTTCGACTCCAACGTAGAACTGCTGGCGCTTCTTCGACTCGTCTATCGCAAGATTGAGCATTGCCTGCGTCCGCTCTGAAAGCCTGTCTTTATAGTTGGTCAGGTCAAACATTTATCGCCTCTCTAACTCCTGTTATACATCAATTTCTCAAGTCTATCAACCCTTTCCTCTGTCGGCGGGTGCGTACTGAAAAGGGAGGCCATACCCTTACCGAGGAATGGCGCCACAATAAACATGTGTGCTGTAGACGGGTTGGCTTGCATCGGCATCCTCTGATTGCCATACTCCAGCTTCTTTAAAGCCGATATCAGGCCGTTCGGATTGCCCGTCAGCCTTGCACTGCCCTCGTCGGCATAAAATTCCCTTGACCTCGATATTGCAAGCTGGACGATACCCGCTGCAATGGGTGCGAGTATTGCAAACAACAGCATGACAAATATGTTGTTGTTTCTGTCCCTGTCATTGAATCCTCCGAACATGCCTGCAAACATTGCCATCCTTGCGAGAAGTATAATGGCACCGGCTATGGTCGCGGAAATACTGCTTATCAGGATGTCCCGGTGACTGACATGAGAGAGCTCATGGCCGAGTACTCCCTCAATCTCGTCATCGTTCATCATGTCCAGCAGTCCCTCGGTAACGGCCACTGCCGCGTGTTCGGGATTCCTTCCGGTTGCAAAGGCGTTCGGCGTCTGGTTGGGTATAAGGTATACCCTCGGCATGGGAAGGCCGGCCTGCGTCGTTAGCTTTCTCACGATGCCGAACAATCTCGGCGCATCGGATTCGGAAAGCTCTTTTGCCTTGTACATAGCCAGAACAATCTTATCCGAAAACCAGTAGCTGAAGAAGTTCATGGCTACTGCAATACCAAAAGCAATGATCATTCCATTCTCTCCGCCCAGCGCACCGCCGATAACCACCAGCATTCCTGTCAGAATTCCGAGCAGCAAAACCGTTTTCAATTGATTCATATCTGAATTCTCCTGTTCTTATCCATATATCTTATGAATATCCTATGAAAATTTTAAAGCCGCTTGCATGATAAGTCAATAGTGACATTGATATTTTCTCGTAGTTTGCTATACTATATCTATGAATAAGAAGCTTACAAAAGAACAGAAACAAATACTAAAAAGATGTCTGTGGGATAGGCCAATTACACCAGAGCAATTTTACGGTATTATAAAAGGCCAATATACTTATCCAGGAGCATCAAGAGCATTTTACATAGCAAGGCTGTTGGAATATGCTAATTGGTTTGACATAAAAAAAATATTTAAGCCTAAAGAAATATGTGCTCTGTGGAATGATGAAGTTAGACGATATGTAAGGGCAAAATCTATTAAGGAAGGTATGGACTTTGCGTGCAAAATTCTACACGGAAACACTTTATCCTACACAAGATAAAGTAATACCCATATTCAAGGACTCTCCGTTCTACCTTACCGGGGGAACAGCACTCTCAAGAGGTTATTACAATCACAGGTTTTCAGAGGACCTTGATTATTTTGCGAACGACCGCCCCGATTTTCAGAGGATTACAGAAAGGCAGATCGATAAACTAAAAACCGTATTTACAGACCTTGAAGTTGAGTTAAAAGATACAAGTTTTGTCAGGCTCTTTGTAGCGGGGAAAGAACTCAAAGCGCAAGGAAAGGAACTTAAAATAGAGCTGATAAATGATGTGCCTTCACATATAGGAAAGCTGGTAGATCACCCCGTCCTTGGCAGGTTAGACTCAAAAGAAAACATATTCTCTAATAAGTTGACCGCGTTGGTCGACCGGGCAGCGGCGAAGGATGTCGTGGACATTTACTATCTGCTCAGGGATGGACTGGATATAAAACAGGCATTACTCGATGCGCATAGCAAGGCAGCCGGCATTGCCCCTTTACTTGTATCAAAGTTCTTAACAGAGTTTGATTATAGACTTATAGATAAAGAGATAGAATGGGTAAAGCCTGTTCCAACTGGCACAATCAAAGAATATCTTACCAAGGTCGCTTTGGATATTGTGAATAAGCAGGATCAACATCTCCACCGTGGCCGGCACCTGTAAAAAGGCTGTCAAATAAAGGGGTAGCGAAAACAGCCGGGTAGTTTCACTCTGAAACGCCCGACATCAAGCGCCGGCAAATAAACGGACGTTTGGGGGACAGGGAGAATAAAATGTCTGTTTATCAGAAAAGCTTAAAACTCTATTCATTATATC
>VFSW01001405.1_pt1 | contig 36752 bp, 36 predicted proteins | sample 5358111 | NCBI WGS metagenome assembly VFSW01 (sample SAMN11554181, study PRJNA540505) | mine drainage metagenome | isolation source: sediment from site ElyBrook_90M | place: USA: Ely Copper Mine, Vershire, VT | collected 2017 | reverse complement strand
TTCACACGGCAGGGGTCGCTGGTTCAAACCCAGCATCGCCCACCATGCAAATAAAAGGACTTAGCAAACTAATGCTAAGTCCTTTTTCGTTTCACTGTCTGATTTTTGTATAGTTGGTTTTGGGTTGTATGTGTTGTCGAGTATATTGACAGCTTTTACTAAATGCTCACGTGCTAAGTGGGCATATCGGAGTGTCATGGTCAGGCTTTTATGACCTGGTATGTAGACGGCACTTTCAACGAAGTTCTTTACTTAAATCTTGTCTCCTGTAATTTACCCGCCCTCTTCTGCGACTATAGTATCGCCCTCAGAAAACCAACTGAAATGATTGGCTGGCGATGTCCCTTTCTCGATTTTGGTTGATAGCATATGCTATACTTGTAATTAAAGCGTATAGAAAAATAAATGGTGGCTACGATATCGTATTTCAACTATGCAGTATCAGGAGGTGTATGATGAAAGAGATCAAATGTGCAAGTCTTGGATATAACTGCAAGTGGAAGCATATTGCCAATACCGAGGAATTACTCGCCGATATCACGGCTATCCATCTGCGTGATGTTCACGGGATGAAGGCAATCAGCCAGGATATGCTGGCAAAAATAAAAAATGCCTTTATGCCCCCCAGTGAAGCGGATGCCGCAAAATTTGCTGATGTTAAAACGAAGGTATATAACTGCGATATCGGTCCGAAATGCTCCTGGCGGTATGTAGCTATGACAGAGGAGCTGATTGTAGACGGAGCGGCGGTCCATGCCAGGGAAGCCCACGGCATCAAGGAGTTTTCTCCTGCAATGATAGCCAAGGTTAAAAAAGCGGCTCAAGAATGGTCTTTGGATAGCGATAAAAAAAGCAAGGTAGCGTAAGAGGGCCGGACGAGAAAGACGATAAAACGCAAAAGCATCGCCCGCCATGGACAGAAAGGACTTAGCAAACTCATGCTGAGTCCTTTCTGTTTTTTGTCCAGATTTGCATATTCGGCCTCGTAGTACGGCGCCGGTTTTTTTCAAACCTTTTCAATTCAGGCAGAAACAGTTTGAGGGAACAGCGTCTCGATCAGTCTATGCACTTCACTTGAAGTAAAGGGCTTTATTAAATTCGCCGCTGCAAAGGCAAGGGCTTCCTCTGCAAAGTCCTTCCCTCTCGTGGTCACGATAACAATCGGGATGTCGGCATAGGCTTCCTGCTCCCTGACCTTCTTAATAAATTCAAGCCCGCCAAGTCGGGACAGGGACATATTCATGTCGACAAGGATGAGATTCACGTCCGGATGCTCCGTAAGCTTCTCCAGCCCTTCCTCTCTTTTCAGTGCGGTGATGGCCTCGCACTTGTACCGCCTGAGGGTCATTTTGTAATTCTGATGGAGTGGTTCCGAATCATCGATAATCAAAACTTTATTTAGCATGTCGTACATCAGACTCCCTTAAGCACGTTGATTTTTTGCTGAGCGGTGCATAATAAGATTAAGTTGAGGGAATGTCAATACCTTTGCAGGGTATCGAGTTGACTCAGGGTCGCAGGCAGACATCTTCAGATAAGTATGCCAAGGAAATACGTCTGGCGGAAGAGGGGAATATTTCTAAAGCGTCATAACCACCAGCTCGTGCCGGTTCAGCTCTCCGTAAATGGCATTCAGCTGGTCCTGGCTTTGGGCGATGAACGTCACGGTTATGGACAGGTACTTTCCGCTGCTGCTCAGTTTTGCGCTCTGAGAGAACTGGTTGGGCCCCAGATGGCTGCGGATAATGGTCATTACTGCCGAAGTAAATCCCTCTGAGTTCAGCCCCATAACCTTGATCGGGAAAGAGCAGGGGAACTTGATTGCGGAATCAATGGTTTTCATGTCTGAATCTTGATAGGAAGTAATGGTCATTGACAACAAAGGGGCTAACCTGACCGGTTAACCCCTCAACTTTTATTCATCGCTTGGAATACGTAAGTATTCGAAAGTTGATTCTCTACCCCGCCTGCATCTTCTCTTCTTCTTCCTGCCGGGTCTTGCATTCAATGCAGAGCGTGGTCACGGGCCGCGCTTCGAGCCGCTTGATGCTGATCTGGCCGCCGCAGTCTTCGCACACGCCGTAGGTGCCGCCGTCGATCCGCGAAATTGCCTCGTCGATCTTTTTCAGCAGCTTTTGTTCCCGCCCGCGCAGTTTGAGCAGGAAGTTATTGTCCAGCTCCGCGACCGCCTGGTCCGTGGGATCGGGAAAGCTTTCCTTTTCCGTGCTGATCTTGCTGGTCAGTGTTTGTTCGGCTTCGGCAAGAAGGTCCTGCCGCTGCTTCAGAAGCTTCTTTTTGATCGCCAACAATTTTGAGTCCGCTACCATCATCACAACCTCTGTATGTTCTGTTTTTTGGCCGGTCGTGCGCCCACGGTGCAGAAAGCTTCATGCTGTCCGTTGAAACTTAAGACGGTACTATATCAAAAAAGCGCAGATGAGTCAATTGTTAAATAGCAGTACCCCCGCGTCCGCGGATTGACAAATACTGAACATTATTGTTAAGATAAACCATGCTGAGTGAAAAACAGAAGCTTACTACGATCATGCGCCTGGGGGTCGAGCTTACGGAGATCAAGGACGTGGACGTGCTTTTGGAGCGGATCCTTCGCGAGGCGCGGAAGCTCGTCAATGCCGACGCAGGCTCCATCTATATTAAGGAAGGCGACAAGCTCAAGTTCAGCTATACGCAGAACGAGACGCAACAAAAGAAACTTGCCCCGGGCAAGAAACTGATCTATTCCACTTTTTCCGTTCCCATCAACAATCAATCGATCTCCGGCTACGCGGCGAATACGGGGGAAACCATGAACATCCCCGACGTGTACAAACTGAGCTCCGGCCGGCCGTTTTCCTTTAACAAATCATACGACGACCTCTCGGGGTATCGTACCCAGTCGATGCTGACCTTCCCGCTCAAGACCAACCGGGGCGACACTATCGGCGTGCTTCAGTTGATCAATGCGAAAAACACGATGGACAAGGTTGTCCCCTTTTCAAAAAAGGACGAGCCCCTGGTCCTGCATTTTGCGAATATGGCGGCGGTTGCCATCGAACGCGCGCAGATGACCCGCGCCATGATCCTCCGGACCATCAGGATGGCGGAGCTGCGGGACCCCAAAGAAACGGGCGCCCACGTAAACCGGGTAGCCGCCTATGCCGTGGTCATCTACGAGGCGTGGGCAAGCCGTCGAAACCTTTCACATGAGGTCATTGAAAAGACCCGGGACATTCTTCGCATGGCGGCCATGCTCCATGACGTGGGCAAGGTGGCGATCGCGGACGCGATCTTGAAGAAGCCCGGCCGACTGGACGCTGCAGAGCGCGAGGTCATGAAGCAGCACACGATCATGGGTGCGCGGCTATTTTCCGACAAATATTCGGAGTTCGACGAGGCTGCCGCAATCGTGGCGCTGAACCATCATGAGAAGTGGGACGGGACCGGCTATCCGGGCCACGTGAATCCCCTGGACGGCAAGGTGCTCCCCGGGTACGAGAACGGCGACGGAACAGCGCGAGCCAAGAGGGGGGACGAGATCCCGGTGTTCGGGAGACTCGTTGCTCTCGCCGACGTGTACGATGCGCTGGGATCCCGCAGGGCCTATAAGGAACGGTGGGAAGAATCGCAGGTGCTGGATGAGCTCAAGGCCTGTTCGGGAACTCACTTCGACCCGGAAATGGTGGACACGCTTCTGTCGTGCCTCGAGACGGTCCGCAGCATCAGCGAGCGGTATCCGGACCATTGATCCCCAAAGGATTCTTTCCTTCTTCAGAAAATAAAACTGATGCGGCAGCATGGAACCCTCAATCGTAAGACACTATGAAAAAAAAGAAAACCGACCAAAAGACCCCTGCTGACTTCAAGCATAACCCCTTCACCTCCCTTAAAGGATTTTCGCCGCAATCAACGACGCCGGATAAAAAAGAGATTCCCTGTCGCAAACAGGAAAAGCACGAAGACGACAGCGAGCTTTTTCTTCGGGCCGTCGCAGGCTCCAGGCAGATAGATGACGACGTCTCCGATGCAGGCAGTGTCGCTCAGAAGGAAGCTGCGGCACCGCCGAGGACGGATGTCGTGACCCGGGACAACGAACTTTTCCTGGAGGCGATGAAGAAAATCGGGACAACGTTCAAGGATGTTCCTCTGCCCGAACAGGGATCACTCGATCCGGAGCGCAGGTCAGCGAGCAGCCGGATGCGGCAGCTGAAGCGCGGGACCATCCGCATCAGCCGGGAGCTTGATTTGCACGGTTTTCTGAAGGAAGAGGCCTTGAAGCGGCTTGAGTCCTTTATTGCCGACGCTTTCAGCCGCAGCCAGCAAGCGGTCCTGGTTATTACCGGAAAGGGGCTCAACTCTCCCGAAGGGCCGGTGCTTCAGGGGGCTGTCGCAACATGGCTGCGGGAACGCGGGAAGGGCAAGGTTGCGGAATTCGCACCGGCCCCGCGTGACCTGGGCGGGAGCGGAGCGGTGGTGGTTTTCTTGAAGAAGAACTAAACGATGAAACGCTTTCGATATGACAACCATTGTGCGGAGGTTTTCGTTAACCGGCGCTGTAACCCTGCTCTTTCTTTTCCGGCAGCCCCAGGATCCTCCTGATCTCCTCGCCTTCGATCGTTTCCTTTTCCAAAAGCGCGGCAGCAAGCATCCTGAGCTTGTCCTGGTTGGCTCCGAGCAGACCCTGGGCTTTCTTATAGGTATCATCGATCAGGCGTTTCACTTCCTGATCGATTTCCCGCGCAGTATCCTCGCTGTATTCCTTTGCGCCGGAAGGCAGCCCGATGTCGAGGAACAGCGGCCGCCGCTCTTTTTCGAACGTGAGCGGCCCGAACTTCTCGGTCATGCCGTACTCGGTCACCATGCTGCGGGCGATGATGGCGGCACGCTGGAGATCGTTCTGCGCGCCCGTCGACGATTCGTGAAAGATCAGCTCTTCAGCAACGCGTCCGCCGAGCATGACGCAGAGTTTGTCCAGAAGCTCGGTCCTGGTCATCAAGTACCGGTCCTCGGTGGGGAGCTGGAGCGTATAGCCCAGGGCCGCAATGCCGCGCTGCACGATCGACACCCGGTGCACCGGGTCCGTTGTCGGCAAAAGCTCGGCCACGATGGTGTGGCCGCACTCATGGTAGGCCACGGTCTCTTTTTCCTTCTTGTTCATGACGCGCCGTTTCTTCTCCAGCCCGGCCACGATGCGGTCGATGGCGGCCTCGAAGTCCGTCATTTCCACCTCGGTCTTGTTCTTGCGCGCGGCCAAAAGCGCGGCCTCGTTCACAATGTTCGCGAGATCTGCGCCCACGAACCCGGGCGTGCGCGCCGCAAGCACGGAGATGTCCACGTCCTTGGAAAGTTTGACGCCCCGGATGTGGACCCGTAAGATGTCCTCGCGGTCCTTGATGTTCGGCCGGTCCACGAGAACGTGCCGGTCGAAGCGGCCGGGCCGGAGCAAGGCGGGGTCGAGGATCTCGGGACGGTTCGTCGCCGCCATGATGATGACGCCCTTCCTGGGGTCAAAGCCGTCCATTTCGGCAAGGAGCTGGTTCAGGGTTTGCTCGCGTTCCTCGTGAGCGCCGGCCATGCCCGTGCCCCGGGCGCGACCGAGGGCGTCCAGCTCGTCGATAAAAATGATGCACGGCGCCTTCTGGACGGCCTGCTGGAACAAGTCGCGGACCCGCGAGGCGCCGACGCCGACGAACATTTCTACGAACTCCGAGCCGGACATCGAAAAGAAGGGCACCTTGGCTTCGCCGGCCACGGCCTTGGACAGGAGCGTTTTTCCCGTGCCCGGAGGGCCGACCAAGAGCACGCCCTTCGGAATGCGGCCCCCGAGCTTCGTGAACTTGTCCGGATGACGAAGGAACTCGATGATTTCCATGAGCTCTTCCTTGGCTTCGTCCACCCCGGCCACGTCGTCGAAGGTGACCTTCACCTCGCTCTCGCCGTAGATCTTGGCGCGCGACTTGCCGAAGCTCATGAAGGTCTCTCCCGGCCCGCCGGCGCTCATCTTTCTGAACACGAAGCTCCAGATGATCATGAGCACGGCGAGGGGCAGGATCCAGGTGAGCAGGAAATCCCTGAGCCAGTTCTCGGAAATCTCGCCGCGGTAGGCGATGCCGCTGGCGTCGAGGTTTTTCACCAGGTCGTTGTCATCGACGCGCACTACGGTAAAGGGTTTTTCCTTTTCGCCTGCCTTATCAGGAACGCGGACCCCGCGAATGTGGTCCCGCGTGATGACCAGATCTTTGACTTTCTTTTCCGTCAAAAGCGTTTTGAAGGTGCTGTAGGGAACGTCTTCGGTGGGGGGTTCGGAAAACAGGCGGAACATGCTGATGAACATCAGCACCGCGAGAAGATAGAAGAGAACCTGAGAGCTTCGCTTCATGAGAGACCTCTCTTTCGCGGAAGGGGCGGGGAAATGCAAATCAAAAAACCGGACAATCGGAGAAACGAAGAAGCGCAAACAGGGGCGGTTCTTTTACAGCGCGGCTACATCCGGCCTGATACGCCGACGCCGAAGAAAAAATGCGGACCTGTTGACGGAGTCCATAAGTGCGATGCCTTGTCGGCCAGGAGCGGATACTGATAGATGATTTCGTCAAGCAACTTGGCTTTCCTGCCGATAACTTCCCCGACGAAGGTAATCAGCCGGCCCGGGTGGTAGACTGCCGAATCCAGAAACTGGTCCGACTGGACAAGAAAGCGCCCTTCTGTCCTGTCCGTGTCGAGCGGCCTCCCGTCGTTGTCCAGGGGGCGCTGCAACACCTCGATGAGCGTTCCCTCTTTTACATTTTTTGAAGAAACAATGACGCCCCCGAGCATGACCCAGGTGCCCTTGAATTTATCGGGATCGCTCCGAAGCTCTTTATACGAAACGCGCCTGTCGATCCGATCGGTCAATTCCCTCGGAAAAACAGGAGCGCAGCCGGAAATCCCTACTCCCGCGACGAGCAGTAAGATCAATCCTCTCAGCCGCAAACTTCGTTCGATCATAACTGCCTCCCGTGGCGCGAGCGTCCTTATCACCACGTGGTTGGCGCGGGGCTTTGTTGGGGGTCATAGAGCGGGTCCATCCACTGCGGCCTGTCCCAGGACCGGCTCTGGCGCCCCCAGAGCTTCAGCTCTTTCACGATCACCACGGGGTAACTGTACTCCCGTTCCCCCAGCGCCTTGCTGCGCGTTCCCGCGATCTCAGCGGCAACCGTGATTTCTCTGCCCGGCGCGTACACCATGGCGTCGAGATAACCGGGATGGACGGCAAGAAAATACCCACCTGTCTTGTCCGTGCGTTTCGGCTTGCCCCAGTAATCAAGAGGCTTCTCGAGGATCTCAAGCACCGTGCCCTGCGGCGTGTTGCTGGTCTGCTCGATGGTCCCGCCGAGGATGATGATTTTTCCCTTAAAGGTATCGGGGTCTGCCTGAAGCTGGCGGAAGGTGAGGGTCTTGTCGGCCTGCGCCGTCATCTCGGGAGAGATGGCGTAGGTGCAGCCTTGCACGAGCAGGACGAAGAAGCCGAGCGCAATCGTGGTTTTTTTCATTTGCGGCATCTCCCGCGGCAAACCGTCCAGCGGCCGATCACCGGGGAAAGAAGCCTCTCGTTACGCCCCGGCCCGCTGCTCCGCTTCCTGTTCGATCTTTTTTCGTACCGGGACCGGCATCTCCAGCCCCTCCAGATCGAAATTGCCAAGCTCTTTCGCTAAAAGGTTGACTTTCTCGCTGTTCTGAAGATGCTTGTTGATAATGATCCGGCGGGTCTCCATGACCCGGCACGACCCACCCTTCGATGTTTTCAAATCATCGTAGGATACTTTGATCGACAGCGCTTTTGCCACATTTTCCAGATCAGTGAGCGTAATTTTCATTTCAATGCTTCTACATTCAAGTATAGCAGATTTATGCGTGGAGGTGATTACCGCGACCCAATGCAAACCCAGGCGGGAGATTCCGCGATGCTTCTCTGTCGCGTCCTGTTGCCGGCGGAATCGATTTTCCCCGCCACCGCAGGGAGACGTCTACGCTTCTTCCTTGTGAATTTCCAAGATGCTCACCACGCTGATGTTGGCATCCTTGAGCGCTTTCTGGACGTCCGCGAGCTTGGCATCCTGAACCTTCAGAATGAAATTCGTTTTCGTTGCCATGATCGTGCCTCCTAAAGAAAAATGAGTTCTGCCGCACTGCGACAGGCATAAATTAGCACAAACCCGGCGCGGAAGTCAACACTGAAAAGGGTTGCGGGCCGGGTCGTGAGCTGCGCCGCACAAACCGCCCAAAAAAAAGCGACTGCTGAACCAAAAAGCGACGCGATCCGCAACATCGCTTTCGCACAATGAAAAAAGTCCCGCGATTTTTGCGACGAGGGGAAAATGCAGGCAACGAACGGCGCGGCTCCCCCATCATGACGCGACGACGCGTTTACCCTGTCCCTTGGCGCTCGAAAAGAGCATACCCGAAAAATACCCCGACGAAATGGCAAAATTTCGCTTGCTATTTTAAAATAACGTGTATATACTTTCCCCCAATAGCGAGCACCTAACCTGCTCCGAGCAGTTAGAAATTTTAGTTTATTTCTTCAAAGGAGGAATTTTATGGCAAAAGCCATGACGAAGTCTCAGATTGCGGACCACGTTGCGAAGAAGGCAGACATCAAGAAGAAGCTGGCGGTACAAATTCTGGAAGACATCGCGGCACTTGCATACAAGGAAGCGAAGAATGCCTTCACGCTCCCCGGTCTCGGCAAGCTCGTGTTGGTGCAGCGCAAGGCTCGCATGGGCAGGAACCCCCAGACAGGCGAGGCCATCAAGATTCCGGCTAAGAAAGTCGTGAAGTTTCGCGTGGCCAAGGCCGCAAAAGAGGCAATCCTCGGCAAGAAGTAATTTTTCTATCCTATTTTTATTTTAACCATAAAGGCATTCCGGCTATCCGGAATGCCTTTTGTGTCTTGAAACGCCGAGGCACATGCCGCACCGAGGCAGGGCATGCGAACGGCAGATGATGAAGCGCTTCGCTTTTTCCTCCGTCTGCCGCGGCTTTTTTTGAATCCCGCGACTTGCAATCACCTGGCTTTCGCCGGGGGGCGCGTCATTAATGGGAGCCTCCGGCTCCTGGCTGAGGGGACCTTATGGACATCATTCTTTTCATTCTCTATCCGCTCGCGCTCATCGGTCCCCGGTTTATTCTGCCGGCGCTGGGAGTGCATGCCCTGTTCATTGTGCAGAGCGCAGTGCGCTTCGGAAGAATTCCGCTCATCGGCCTGCGCGATACGCTCGGCTTCCTTGCTTTTGCCGTCGGCGTTGTTTACGCCGTCGCCGGGAGGAAGCGGAAGCGGGATCTGCTTACGTTTATCATTGTCCCGCTGATACTCCTGCTCCTCGCGGGTTCGCGTGCCGCGCCGGCGATGTCGGGACCGCTGCCGCCGGTGCTCGATACCGTCTGGTTCGAGCTCCATGTGCTTTTATCGTTCACGTCTTATGCGCTCTTTGCCGTGGCAGCGGCTTTCGGGATATTCTCGCTCAGGCAACATGATCCCACTGCCGAGATCAGCCAGTACCGCATGGCGCTTCTGGGCTACGTGCTCTTTTCCCTGGCCATGATTTTCGGCGGCATCTGGGCCTATTACGCCTGGGGCGCCTACTGGCTCTGGACGCCGAAAGAGCTCTGGACCACGATCGTCTGGCTTTTCTACAGTCTCTACCTGCACGCCAGGCTCGTGCGCGGGTGGGCCGGCCCGAAAACGGTCTGGATGGGGATCATCGGATTTGCGATCGTGCTGTTTACGTATGCGGGCGTCGGCCTTCTGATGAAAAGTTCGCACGAGTTTTGAAACAATGCAGTGGGAATGCGCAGGGAGCATAGGGCGCACGGCCGGTCGCAGTTAACGCTATGCGCTTTGCTCTCTGGTCCGAACGTTTTAAGTTATGAAAAACTTCTTCCTCTCGCTCAAGACCACGGTCTGGACCCTCCTTGTCCTGATCTGTCTCTTCTTCGTCGGGGCCTATATGATGCCGATGCATCGTGAGGTCTTTGCGCCGATGAATGAAGACATCCTGCTTCGCTGGGCCTCACACTCGGCAGCGGACAATCTCCAATACACGTGGTGGTTCTTTGCCGTTGTGGCAGGGCTTGTTCTGCTGGCCGTCAACACGCTGGTCTGCAGCATCCAGGCCGTGAAAGCGAAGTGGACGCGCACCGACGTTCTCCTGCGCCTATCGCCGCAGGTTATCCACATCGGGGTTCTGTTCATCCTGCTCGGCCATTTGCTCGGCGCGGGCTGGGGCTACAAACTGTCGGGCCTGATGCCTGAGGGCGCCTATGCGCCGCTGCCCGAAGACAAGGCGTTGCGCCTGGAGCGGATCCACGTTCAAACGGACGCACAAGGATTTATGCAGGACTGGTCCGCGGAGGCATCGCTGTACGAAGACGATCAAATGGTGAAGCGCGGTACGCTCGGACCGAACGAACCGCTGTTCTATAAAGGGGTCGGCATTTATCTCAAGGGCCTGAACTTCGATACAAGACCAACGGCAGTCCTGGTCATTACTAAAGATCCCGGTGCACTATGGGCGCTGATTGGCGGGATGCTGTTCATGGCAGGTTCAATAACGCTCGCAGTGCTCAAGTGGAAAAAGGTGTAAAGTGCGTAAGATGATAAACGACGGAAGGCAGATAAAGATCGGGTTTCGCCGGTCCGCGTAAACAAGGCTCCCCGCATATCATGACAAAGCGAGTTCTCATAGCCATGAGCGGCGGTGTGGACAGTTCCGTGTCCGCCGCACTCCTGAAGCAGCAGGGCTTCGAGGTCGAAGGCGTGACCATGAAGCTCACCGCCGGGCTGTGCTGCGACGTCGGCTCGGCGCAGGCCGTCTGCAGTCACCTGGGCATTCCGCACCGCATGATCGACGCGCAAGCCGAGTTCTCGCAAGATGTTATCAACGATTTCGTATCGGAGTATCATCAGGGCCGCACGCCGAACCCCTGCATCAAATGCAACGACCTCGTCAAGTTTCGCCTCCTTCTGCGCTATGCGCGATCGAAGGGGTTCGATTACCTCGCCACCGGCCATTATGCGCGAATCGAGCAGGACCAAGCATCTTTCCGTTATCTTCTGAAAAAAGGCATTGACGCCGGCAAAGACCAGAGCTATTTCCTCTATCGACTGACGCAAGATCAGATGAAGAGCATTCTGTTTCCGCTGGGAGCCATGCGGAAGACCGACGTGCGGGCATTGGCGCGCGAACTAAAACTTCCTGCGGCTGAACGTCCTGAAAGCCAGGAGATCTGCTTTGTTCCGAACAATGATTACCGTTCGTTTCTGAAGGAGCACGCACCGGACACGCTGAAGCCGGGCGAGATGGTCCTGACGGACGGGACGCGCGCAGGCATGCACGACGGGATTGCTTTTTTCACCGTGGGTCAACGGCGTCACCTCGGCATTGCCGCGGGAGAACGGCTCTATGTTGTCCGGATCGAGCCCGAGATGAACCGCGTGGTGCTCGGCAGGAGCTCCGACCTCCAAACCCGGGAAATGGTTGTTTCGGCCCCGAACTTCATTCTCGATGAAGATTTCCCGGTACGAAGGAAAGTCACAGTCAAAATCCGCTATCGTTCGCCCCATGTCCCGGCGTTCATCGAAGCATCGGGCAAAGAGACTGTCCGCGTGTTGTTCGAAGAGCCGGTGAAAGGCGTCTGCCCGGGCCAGGCAGCGGTATTTTATGACAACGACCTTGTTATCGGCGGCGGGGTCATCGAATAACAAACAGCCTGTCCGGGCGCACTCATGGGTCGAGACACCGGCAGGGACAGGCAACACGCGCTCGTAAATCTTATTGACAACCATGGCCGCCTTTCTCTATCATGGCATCGGGGAGACGGCGCCTGGGGCGACGGAGGGGAAAATGGGCACGTACGAAACGTTGTTTACGAAGAGCATACAAGACCCGAAGGGCTTTTGGGGCGAGGCTGCCGAAGCAATCGGGTGGCACAAGAAATGGGACACGGTGCTGGACGAGTCCAATCCGCCGCTCTATCGCTGGTATCAGGGCGGCGAGCTGAACACCTGTTACAACGCACTTGACCGGCACGTGGAGAGCGGCCGGGCGGACCAGGTGGCGCTTATCTACGATAGTCCGGTGACGAACACCATCGAGAAGTTCACCTTTCGCGAGCTCCTGGAGCAGGTTGCGCGCTTTGCCGGGGTCCTCTCTTCGCTTGGTGTGAAGAAGGGCGACACCATCATTATTTACATGCCCATGATACCCCAGGCCGTGGTCGCCATGCTTGCCTGCGCCCGCGTGGGAGCTGTCCACTCCGTGGTGTTCGGCGGGTTTGCTCCCCACGAGCTGGCCATCCGCATCGACGACGCAAAGCCGAAGCTCCTCATCACCGCCTCGGGCGCCGTTGAAATAAAAAGACTGATCGAATACAAACCCATGGTCGACAAGGCCATTGCCGAGGCACACCACAAGCCGGAGAAGTGCATTATCTTCCAGCGCCCTCTGGTCAAGGCATCGATGAACTTGGGACGGGACCTGGACTGGAACGAACTCATGGCAAGCGCCCATCCCGTGGGGTGTACACCCGTTGCGGCAACTGACCCGCTGTATATCCTGTACACCTCCGGCACAACGGGGAAGCCCAAGGGCGTGGTGCGGGACAACGGCGGCCATGCGGTTGCGCTCCGCTGGAGCATGGAGCACATCTACGGTGTTAAGCCCGGCGATGTTTTCTGGTCTGCGTCGGATGTGGGCTGGGTCGTGGGTCACTCCTACATTGTGTACGGCCCGCTGCTTGCCGGCTGCACAACGATCCTGTATGAAGGCAAGTCCGTGGGCACGCCTGATGCCGGGGCTTTCTGGCGGGTCATTTCTCAGCACAACGTGAAGGTCATGTTCACGGCGCCGACGGCGTTTCGCGCCATTAAAAAGGAAGATCCGAAAGGCGAGTTTGTCAAAAAATACGACCTCTCCGGGTTCAAAGCGCTGTTTCTCGCGGGAGAGCGGCTTGACCCCGACACCTACCACTGGGCCCACGATCTATTAAAGAAGCCGGTGATCGACCATTGGTGGCAGACCGAGAGCGGCTGGCCCATTACCGCGAACCCTCTCGGCGTCGAGTCCTTTGCGATCAAACCCGGCTCGTCCACCATGCCGGTGCCCGGATTCAACGTGAAAATTCTGGACCCGAGCGGCAGGGAACTGGGAGCGAAACAGGAAGGACTGGTCGCAATCAAACTCCCGCTTCCTCCGGGGATGCTTCCGACCCTGTGGCAGTCGGAGCAGCGGTTCCTCGAGTCCTATCTCAAACCCTTCCCCGGCTACTACTTCACAAGCGACGGCGGGTACATTGATGAAGATGGGTATGTCTTCATCATGGGCCGCGTGGACGACGTGATCAATGTTGCAGGACACCGTCTTTCCACGGGTGAAATGGAGGAGATCGTGTCCATGCACAAGGACGTTGCCGAATGCGCGGTCATCGGCGTGCACGATAATCTCAAAGGCCAGCTTCCGCTCGGGCTCGTCGTGCTCAAGTCCGGGGCGGACCGGGAATCGGAAGAAGTACGGAGGGAGCTGTCCCAGATGGTGCGGAATACCATCGGCCCCATTGCCTGCTACAAGGAGACGGTCGTTGTGAAGCGGCTGCCGAAGACGCGGTCCGGCAAGATCCTGCGCGGCACGATGCGGAAGATCGCCGATGGGGAAAAATATGCCATGCCGTCGACGATCGATGATCCGACGTCGCTGGGCGAAATTGAAACCGCGCTCAAAGAGGTCGGGTACGGTACGAAGCAGGGGGAATAATCTCCGCGCGAAAAAGGCGCGATGATGACTTTTGATTTTATCTTTTAAGGAGACGCATTGTGACGATAACGGTTAAAGGCCCCATCGTGGAGATGGACGGCGACGAAATGACGCGGATCATCTGGAAGATGATCAAGCAAAAGCTGCTTTTGCCGCATCTTGCGATGGACTTGAAATATTACGATCTCGGCATCAAGCACCGGGACGAAACGGATGACAAGGTGACGAGTGAAGCGGCGAATGCCGTAAAAGAACACGGTATCGGCGTAAAGTGCGCCACCATCACGCCGAATGCGGCGCGCGTGAAGGAGTACGGCCTGAAACAGGCATGGAAAAGCCCGAACGGGACGATCCGCGGGGTCCTGGACGGCACGGTGTTCCGCAAGCCCATCATCGTGAAGAACATCCCGCCGGCGGTGCGGAGCTGGAAAAAACCGATCAGCATCGGCAGGCACGCCTACGGCGATATTTACAAATCCGTGGAATATAAGGTGCCGGGCCCGGGAAAGGCGGAGCTTGTGTTTACTCCCGCCTCGGGCGAACGCGTGTCTCTTGCCCTCCATGAGTTCAAGGGGCCGGGGGTCATTATGGGCATGCACAATACCGAGAAGTCCATCAGGAGCTTTGCGCAAGCCTGCATCAACTACGCGCTTGGCGAGAAATGCGAACTCTGGTTCGGCGCCAAGGACACCATATCAAAAACGTACCACGGCTTCTTTAAGGAGGTCTTCGACCGCGAGGCCGAAGCGCGCAAGGCCGATTTCGAAAAAAAAGGCATTAAATACCGCTACATGCTGATCGACGACGCGGTCGCGCAGATCATGAAGGCCGAGGGCGGCATGCTCTGGGCCTGTATGAATTACGACGGTGACGTGATGAGCGACATGGTGGCATCAGGCTTCGGAAGCCTGGGCCTCATGACCTCGGTGCTGGTTTCGCCCGAGGGCAAATACGTCTACGAAGCGGCCCATGGCACGGTCATGCGCCATTACTACGAGCATCTCAAGGGAAATCCCACATCAACCAATTCCGTGGCTTCTATCTTCGCCTGGACCGGCGCACTGGCCCGTCGCGGCGAGCTCGACAAAACACCGGAGGTGGTGCACTTTGCCCGAAGGTTGGAATCGGTGGTGATTGCGACCATTGAAGGAGGGACCATGACGAAAGACCTCGCGGCCATTGCCGAGCCGCGAACGGCGAACTATGCGCTGACCGAGGAATTCCTGGATCAGGTCGCATCCCGTCTGTAGCGCGCTGAAAAGACCCGGGTTCCGGGCCGGAGAGAAACGCAGCGGCCCTCTTTTTTCTTTGCGTAACCGGTTTAAGCTGTTGACAATAGCTTTTCTACCATGTTAAAATTTGACTGTTTGCACGTGGGGGGTATTGATGGCGGGGGAAAAGATTCTCGATATTGACGATAGTCCGACGGTCCAACGGCTCATCGAGATGATCCTCTCCTCGCAGGGGTATCAGGTAGTCCTCGCCTCTGACGGCGAGGAGGGCATAGCGAAGGCACGGTCAGAGCGGCCGGCAGTGATCCTGGTGGACTTTGTCATGCCGAAGATGAACGGCTTCCAGGTCTGCAAGACGCTCAAGGAAGACCCGGAATTTTGCGATACGCCGATCATCCTCGTCACGTCCAAGGGAGACAAAGTCGGCAGTAAGTTCGTCGACACGCTCGGCATAACCGAATACTTCACCAAGCCTTTTCAGCCGGAAGAGCTCCTTGCAAAAATACGGGAAGTGATCGACAAGAGACAAGCTGCCGCCGCAGACGCGATTGCTGTTTCCGCGCCCGCACGGGCGCCGATCCGGGAACTGAAGGCCGGCGCTGCGACACCGGCCCAGCGCATTGCGCCGCAGGCACCTGGCGGGACGGAAGCCATGGTGCGCGCCCTGGTCGAGCAGATCCTCGCCGAGTTCGTAAAGACCACCCTGCCCGGCCTGATCCGGAAGGAGCTGGGAAAACCGCCGCAGCATGCGGACGACAGCGCCGGCATTCAGGGAAACCTGGCGAGCTTCCGCATTGTCGAAGTGCTGCAAATGCTCGGGCTCCAGCGCCAGACCGGCAGGCTCGTCATCAAGCGTTCGGCGGCAGACACCACCGTTGAAGTGTATTTCAAAGACGGGCTCATCGTGTGTGCGTCGTCGATCAACACGGCGAACAGGACCTGGATGGAAGGCCTGCTGAAAAAAACGTGCAGGCTCGAAGATGACAGTTTCCGGCATGTCCTGCGCATATCGGAAATGACCTCGCAGCCCATCGACCGCGTGCTGGCCCAGGAAAAGATGATCGATGCGAAAACCTTTTCAGACTGCCTCAGGCGGCATACGGAATCCTCGGTTTACAAGATCATGGCCTGGAAAGACGGCGAGTTCTACTTCGAAAAAGCGCCGCCGCCGGTATTTGCCAACCCGGTACAGCTCAAGGTGGATGACCTCCTGTTGGAGGGTGCGCGGCGCGCCGATGAATGGAGCCTGATTCAGCAAAAGATCCCTCGTTTCGATATCGTATTTGAACCCATGATCGGCAATGCCGAAGAGTTGACCACGCGCGGCATGAGCGAAATCGATCTGAAGGTGTTTTCCTACGTTGACGGCAGACGGACAATTCAGGAAATTATCGATATTCTCTCTCTCGGTGAATTTGACGTGGTAAAAAGCATGTTCATCCTTCTCTCGGTGAATTTGATCCGGCGGAGGAGATGAGTGCTGCGGGAACCAGCGGCGCACCGCCATAACATAAAGAAAATAAAAAGAAAACTTGACACAACCAAAGAATTGTGTTACTTTTTATTATCCTGTTATCATAAGAAAAAAGGAGACCAGAATGGCCAAAATACTCATAGCCGACGACAGTTTGGCGGAGCTTCAGATTTTTCAGCAAGCGCTATCGCCGACGGGCCATACCATCGTCACCGTTACCGACGGGGAAGCCGCCGAAGCAAAGGTGAAGTCAGAGAAGATCGATCTCATCATCCTGGATGTCATCATGCCCAAAAAAAATGGGTTTCAGGTCTGCCGGGACATAAAAACCAACGATCAATATAAAAATATTCCCGTTATCATGGTAACATCGAAAGACCAGGAGAGCGACAAGTTTTGGGGTATGAAACAGGGAGCGGATGAGTATTTGACCAAGCCGTTCAAGCCCGAGGATCTGCTGAAGGCGGTTAAAAAATACATCTAATGCCTGGAGGGGGCCCGTTTGGCTGAATTTGACAACGACGTCACCGCCGATGTGATAGATGTGCTGCCGGGAGAAGAAACGCGGGTTTGCCTCTTCAGCATAGGAGACGATACCTATGCCATCCCGGTTGACCTGCTGCTCGAGATCATCATCCCTCAGAAAATTTTTCCCGTTCCGACCACCCCACCCCATGTTCTCGGCGTCATAAACCTGCGTGGCAATATTGTTCCCATCGTTGATATCCGACCCGCGCTCGCTTTACCTCAGAAGTCCGCGCTTGGACAGATCGCCATCATCAAGCATGGCTCTGTGACGCTCGGGATTTCCGTCGACAATGTCTCGGCCGTGCTCGCCGTGCCGGACAGCAGCATCCAGACGGTTCCCACCGATACGGTGGGGCATTCCGGCGCAAAGAATCGAGGAGGTTTCATAAAGGGCATTATCCAGAGAGAATCCGGCGTGGCCGCCCTTCTGAACATCGAACGGATACTGGACGAGATCAAGCTCATGTGAGGGCGGTCACTATGCTTACGGGCCGCGGTATATGCCGCTGATCGATGAGCAAATTGCTGCAACGGGGTAAACTCGACATTCTTTTTTTAGAAGGAGCAGAAAAATGAAAATATGGAACCCATTCTTCCGAATGAGCATCAGAACGAAAATCGTGCTCATGATTATCAGCATGTCGGCCGTTTTCGGCACCGGAATCTTAAGCTTCATCTATTTCCAGATACAGAACACGCTTCGAGACGAGGCGATCAACAAGGCGCTCATCGTGGCCGACGGTCTTTCCGTCAAGGCTGTGGAGCCGGTCCAGGCTGAAGACCTCAACGCGCTCCAGCTTATCCAGGGCGAGGCCATCAGCCAGCCTGAAGTGGCGTACTGCTTCATTCTAGACGGCAAGGGCAAGCTGCTGTCATCCTCGTTCGAAGGGAACGCGCTTCCCGCGGCACTCCAGCACATCAACGTTCTGCAGCCGGGCCAGCCCTTCGGGACGCAGCCCGCTATCGTGAATATGCGAGACAACAATCTCGAGGTCATCGATATCGCGTCGCCCATCTCCGGTGGGACGCTGGGCACGGTGCATGTGGGACTCAACATGACGCTTATCAAGTCCAACATCAGAAACCTTCTCCTGTACATCATGGGTGTCGGCGCCGTTGCACTCATTATTCTTTCCTCGGTTACCATGGTGATGACAGCCGTTACGATCAATCCGGTAAAAGACCTGATGAAAGTGGCTGAAGCTCTGGGCCGAGGCGATCTTACCAGAAAAGCAAACGTGAAGACCGGCGACGAATTGGGCCAGTTGGGCGACACCCTGAACCGGACGATCGACCGGCTCCAGGGCCTTATCCAGACCGAGTCCGACCGGGACAAGATGCAGCACCAGGTCATGGACTTGCTTTCGGTTGTGAGTACGGCGGCGGAAGGGGACCTGACGATCAAGGCTGAAGTGACCGCCGACGCCCTGGGGTCCGTGGCCGACGCGTTCAACCTTATGATCGCCGGTCTTACCACCCTCGTCACGCATGCGAGCAACGTGGCCACCGAGATCCAGCGGTCCACGGGCGATATTCTCCATTCCGCTGAACGCATGCGCATGGGCGCTGAACAGCAGGCATCCCAGATCCGGAACGCATCGGAAGCCGTGAACGCAATGTCGCACACGACCCAGCGGATGGCCGAGAACGCAGAAGCTGCCACGCAGACCTCGGTCAAGGCAACGCAGGCGGCCGTTAAAGGCGGAGCTGCCGTGGCGGAAACGATCAAGGGCATGCAGCGCATCCGGGCAACGGTGCAGTCCACCGGTAAGAAGATCAAAGGCCTCGGCGAACGGTCCCTCGAAATCGGCGCCATCATCGAAGTGATCAGCGAAATCGCGACGCAGACGAACTTGCTGGCCTTGAACGCCGCAATCGAAGCCGCCCGCGCCGGCGAACAGGGCAAGGGTTTCGCCGTCGTCGCCGATGAAGTGCGGAAACTCGCCGAACGCGCCGCCCGTGCCACCAAGGACATCACCGGCCTGATCAAAGGCATCCAGGTGGAAACGAGCGAAGCCGTGACGGTCATGGAAGAAGGAACCCGCGAAGTGGAGGAAGGCACCAAGCTTGCCGACCAGGCCGGCGCAACCCTTCGTGAAATCGAACAGATCGTGCAACAGACCGCCACCCTCATGACGGACATTACCCGGGCGGCGGCCGACCAGGTGCAGTCGACCAAGAGCGTCGTGCATACCATGGACAACATTTCCGAACTGACGCAGGAAACGACCCACGGCGTCAAAGACACGGTGTCCACCATCAATAATCTTGCTGACCTGACGAAGCGCCTGAACGACGCCATCAACAGATTCAAGATCGGCAGGGAGCATCTTGGCGCAGCCCCGGGCGGGACTCCGCTCCCCGCGCTGAACGGGTATCCGCAGGTAGCGGAGAACGTGACGACGAGCGATGAGGAGATCAAGCTCGGGTTTATCGAATAAATACTATGGCGGGTCCTTTAGACAAATCGGGCATCATCGAGTTTTTTCTCGTCGAGGCAGGTGAGCATCTCCAAAATCTGAACAAGGGACTTTTGTCTCTTGAAAAGGACCCGGGCGACACCGCCATGATCGACGAGCTTTTCCGCGCTGCGCACACGCTCAAAGGTTCGGCGGCCATGATGGGGTTTCAGGGCGTCAGCGACGTGGCGCACAAGGCCGAGGACATGCTCGGCCAATTCCGCTCCGGCACCATTCCCATCTGCAAAGAAACACTCAACTTTCTTTTCGACAGCGTCGACGCCGTTAAGGTCATGGTGGACGGCGTGGCCGGCAACCAGCCCGAAGATGCCCTCGTTGTGGACAGCATCAGCCAGGCTTACCAGGATGTCGTCCTGAGTTTGCAGCGGACCGCAGCCCCTACCCAGTCGCAGGAGGATGAGTTGTTCGGCGCCCAAGAGGAGTCGAAAGCGGGCACCGCCGGCCACGAAGACGATCTTGATATAGCCTGGGGAAAAGTCTTCGATGTTGACCGCGCAGAGAAGGGCTCCGTCGAGCCGCAGAACCCGGTGGCCGAGGAACCCTTGTCCGCAAGTCCGGCAGGAGTACAGCAGCCAATGACTCCGGACGCTGACCAGCCGTCCGTTCCCTTTTCCGCGCCGTCTCCTGCGGCCCCTGTGACGCTCCAGCAGGAGCTCGAGGAGGCCAAGAAGGCCGGCATCCTGGAAAAGCGCGGAACCGGCCGGCGCGCCACGGACGCCGTCGATCTGGAAAAACAGTTTATCCGCGTCAATATCGACCGGCTGGATAATCTGATGAACCTGGTGGGCGAGATGGTCGTCAACCGCAACCGGCTGGCGCGCCAGGTCGACCTGATCAAGTCCCTGCGCGAGGAACTTGATTTCAGCCAGAACCGCCTGATCCACGAGATCAAAAAGTTCGAGGAAAAATACGAATACACGCTGACCGTGGAGTCCGCCGGCCTGAGCCAGGAAGCAGCCGCGCCGTCCACGGATTTCCTCGAGCTTGAGTTCGACCGCTATGACGACTTCAACCTGCTCTCGCGCAAGCTTTCTGAAATCACGAACGATACGAACGAGATCATGAACGAGCTTGCCGGGTTCTTTGACTCCTTCGAGCTCGACACGGCGCGCATCTCCACGATCACCACAAACCTTCAGGACGAGATCACCATGGCCCGCATGGTGGAAGTGGACAAGCTCTACCAGATGTTCCAGCGGCCGGTCCGTGACCTTGCCCAGGAGGAGAACAAACAGGTCAACATGGTGGTCTCGGGCGGCGAGACCAAAATCGATAAAACGATCTTCGAGATCATCTCCGATCCGCTCATGCACATGATCCGGAATGCCATTTCCCACGGCATCGAGAAGATGGACGAGCGCAAGGCGCTGGGGAAAGAACCGGCGGGAACGCTCATTCTGAATGCGCGGCATGAAGGGAACAGCATCATCCTTCAGATCGAGGACGACGGCCGCGGGATGGACCCTGTACTGCTCCGAAAGACGGCCGTAGACAAGGGGTTCATGAACGATTCGGAAGCGCAGTCCCTCTCGGACCTCGACGCGATCAACCTGATCTTCCGCCCCGGTTTTTCCACCACCGCAACGGTCAGCAAGGTCTCGGGCCGGGGCGTCGGCATGGATGTGGTCTCCACGCACCTCGCGCGCATCAACGGCCGGATCGAAATCAAAACGGCAAAAGGCGTGGGGACAAAGTTCGTCATCAGGCTTCCGCTTACGCTTGCGATTGCCCAGGCGCTGATTGTAAAACTCAGAGACCAGGAAATTGCCGTGCCCATGAACCTGGTGGAAGAGACGACGCGGTTTTCCTTCAAGGATATCCAGCGGGCCGCAGGAGAGGAAATGGTGAGCCTCCGCGATTCGCTGCTTCCTCTCGTCAAGCTGAACGAACTGTTCGGGGAGGGCAAGTTTCCCAAAAAAGACGATACGTACCGCCACCCGACGCTGGTCCTCGGCATGGCGGAGAAGAAGCTTGCCCTGATGGTGGAAGAGATCACCGGCCGCGAAGAAATCGTGGTAAAATCGCTGGGTGACTACCTGAAAGGCATCAAGCTTTTTTCCGGGGCAACGATCTCAGGCGAGGGCAACGTGCGGCTCATCCTCAACATTGCATCGTTGTTCGGCGATGAAGCGGCGGGCACGACCAAGGCCCGTGTGGTCACGACCAAAGAGGCCCCGGCTCCGGAAGTCGCGAAGCGGAAGCCGAGGGTGCTGGTCGTCGACGACTCCATCAGCATCCGCAAGTATGTTCAGCGTTTCCTCGACCGCACGGGGTATGATGTGGAAGTGGCGCCGGACGGTATGGAGGCGCTCACTATCATGGGCCGGATAAAATTCGATGCGGTGATCACCGACCTTGAAATGCCCGTGATGCACGGGTATGATCTCATGGCGGAAATGCGGAAGAGTCCGGAACTCATGAATATCCCTGTCATTGTCCTCACCTCGCGAGCAGGAGACAAACATCGGCAGAAAGCCATCGACATGGGCGCCCAGGACTATCTGGTGAAGCCCTTCGAAGAACAGGAAATGCTCGGAGCTCTCAAAAAACTGCTGAGCCGCGCTGCTTTGGCAGGTCGGGCATAACCCCCTAAAACACATGGATGACCGGACGCGTTTTCTGATATTATCACTGGGCGGCGAGAGCTACGCGCTCCCTATTACGAGACTGCTCGAGATCATGGTGCCGCGCGATATCCAGAAAGACGCGAATTTGACCGCGATGTTCGAAGGGAAAATCGAGTTCCGGGGCAAACTGATTCCCGTGCTGAATATTAAAAAGATTTTTCAGCTCCCGGGAGCCCTCGGGGCGACCCTCCTGGTGGTCAAGAGCGTCAAAGGCACGGTTGGGCTCTTGGTCGACGCGGTGACGGAAATTATGGACACCGAGCAGAAACCGCTTCCGCTGCCGAAAGGCGTCATCAACCCCACCTTGCAGTATTACAGCGGGGCACTGAGGTACAAAGAGAACATCGCGCTTCTCCTGAACGAAGACGGATTGCTGCCATGACGAGCAGCTATTTGATCTTTATCCTGTCGGGAAGATTATTCGGCGTACGGCTCAGCGGTGCGATTGAGATTCTGCCCTGGCGCAAATCACGGCCGGTGCCGCTTTCCTATTCCTACGTCGAGGGGTTGATCGATTACCGCGGGACCCTGTATCCGGTCTTCAATATTGCACAGCGGCTCGGCCTGAGCAAGGCGGCGCCGATCGGGTTCACGGCTCTGGAGAAGGACCAGCCCGGTGCCGGCCAGAGCATCATCCTGCTTGAAGAAAAAAGCATCCCCTTCGGCATTATCGTGGACAGCGTGGTCAAGATGGCGAAGCTGGAGGACCCGTCCGCTGCACCTGCGCCGGAGAAGACGCCGGGGATAGAGCCGCAGTACGTAAAAGGGCTGGTAGTCGAAGACGATCAGGAAGTCATGATCCTCGATTTTGAAAGGTTGTTACATGCCGGTTAAGATTTTATTGGCGGACAAGAGCATCACCATCCAGAAAGTGGTGGAAATGCTTTTTTCCGGAAGAGACTATGAGGTCGCCTGTGTGAGCGACGGGGACACGGCCTTAAACGAGGCGGCACGGGTGGTGCCCGACGTGGTGCTGGTGGACGTGGATCTGCCGCGTGTTGACGGCTACAGCCTTGCCGCACGATTGAAGCAGACGCCCGAGCTCGCACAGACGCCGGTCATCCTCATGATGAGCAGGGACGACACGTACGATTCCGCGAAAGGGAAGCAAGCGGGAATTCTCGACCATATCGCCAAGCCCTTCGAGTCGCAGGAACTCATCGGCAAGGTAAAAAAAGCGCTTGCCGCAGCTCCGCCGCGTCTCGCCGAGCCTGCACCCGCACCCGCAGCGCCGGCGCCCCCGCGCCCGGCCGCGTTTCCTCCTCCTGCGAAGCCGGCTGCCGGACCAAAACAGGCGGCGCCGTCGGACATTTTCGAAATCATACAAGACGCGCCTACGCACGAGGAGCTTTCGCGTATGACGGCGTCCCCGGCTGAGGAAGAGTCCGTCTATGAAGTAGAGCCGGAAGTCGAGGAGGTTGAAGACTCTCCGGCGCCGGAGAGCGCGACGGCGCTGCCGATCGGCGCCAAGGCCGTGGAAGAAATGCGCGAAGGCCTTGGATTGACCGAGCCTGTAGAAGAGCCGCAACCCGAGATCGTTTCCTTTGAAGACTTCGACCTGGCCGCGGAAACGCCGCCCAAGACCGCTCCTCCTTATGCTCCGAAGCCGGCCGCTCCCGCTCCGCTGGCCCCGCAGCAGCCGAAGCCGGCAGGAGCGCCGGCACAGCCGCCGACCTTGCCCGAGCATGAGTTGCGGAAGATCGTAGAAGACACCGTCGCACAGATGGCTAGACAGGCTTTTGAAAAAATACCAGCCCCGCAGGCGGCAGTTCTGCCCGAGGACGAACTGCGCAGCATGGCCGAAAAAACCCTCTCCAAAATGGCAGCGGACGTGTTCAAAGACATGCCTCCGCCACCGATTCCGAAGATCTCCGATGATACCGTGAGAAGGGGGCTTGAGGAAGCGGTCTCGAAAATCGCCCGGGAAATCGCGCGGGACGTTATCGAGAAAGTCGCCTGGGAAGTGATTCCGCCGCTCGCCGAACAGCTGATCAAAGCGGAGATAGAACGGCTCAAGGCAATGGAGACGTGACAGGTAAGAGTCCACCGTTCGGAGTTCAGAGGTAATCACAGAGGGGACTTGCTCCCCTCTTTTTATTCAGCGTGGTCATAGCAGGTAAGGAGCGTATCGTCGATGTCATCAAACGAATTATCTAAATCCTACGAACCGGGATCAGTTGAGCAGAAGTGGTACGACGTTTGGCTTGAGAAAAACTATTTCCATGCCGACCCGAACGCCGGCGGCGTTCCTTTCTCGATCGTGATCCCGCCGCCGAACGTGACCGGCTCGCTCCACATCGGCCATGCGCTGAACTCCACGCTCCAGGACATCCTGGTGCGCTGGATGCGCATGTCCGGCAGGAACACGCTCTGGGTTCCGGGTACGGACCACGCCGGCATTGCAACGCAGAACGTGGTTGAGCGCCAGCTTGCGAAAGAAAATATCGACCGTCATGCGCTCGGACGGGAGAAGTTCGTCGAAAAGGTCTGGGAGTGGAGGGAAGAGTACGGCGGACGGATCATCAGCCAGCTCAAACGCATGGGCGCGTCCTGCGACTGGGAGCGCGAACGCTTTACCATGGACGAAGGGCTGTCAAAGGCCGTGCGCGAGGTTTTTGTGACGCTCTACGAAGAGGGGCTCATCTACCGCGGCGAACGCCTTATTAATTGGTGTCCGAGATGTCACACCGCGCTCTCTGACATCGAAGTCGAGCACGAGGACGAAAAGGGCAAACTCTACCATATCGCCTATCCGCTCTCCCATGACCACAACATCCGGCTTACGGTTGCCACGACGCGGCCCGAGACCATGCTCGGCGATACAGCAGTTGCCGTGCACCCGCTCGACCCGCGATATAAAGACCTCATCGGAAAGACCGTAGATCTTCCCCTGACCAACAGAAAGATCCCGATCATCGGCGATTCGATCCTCGTCGATCTCGAATTCGGCACCGGCGCGGTCAAGGTCACTCCTGCCCACGACTTTAACGACTACGAGGCAGGCCAGCGCCAGAAGCCGGAACTTCCGCGCATCAAGATGCTCGATGACAAGGCCGAGATCCTTTCCGACATCCCGGACGTGCTTCCCGAGGTGTTGAGGCAGATCGCGGGCAAGCCGGCAAAGAAGGCGCGCGGCATGGTTGTGGAGCTTTTGCAGGCCCGCGGCCTCCTCATTAATACGGACGATCACGCTCACTCCATCGGCAAGTGCTACCGCTGCAGGTCCGTGGTGGAACCCTATCTTTCGCCCCAGTGGTTCGTGAAAACCGGACCGCTTGCCGGGCCGGCAATCAAAGCGGTCGAGGACGGCAGCGTGCGGATCGTTCCCAAGGGTTGGGAAAACACGTACTTCGAATGGATGAGGAATATCAAGGACTGGTGCATATCGCGCCAGATCTGGTGGGGCCACCGCATTCCGGCCTGGTACTGCGATGATTGCGGGACCATCACGGTCAGCCGCACCGATGCCGCAACATGCAGCAAATGCGGGAGCAAGAATATCCGCCAGGAGACGGACGTGCTCGACACCTGGTTTTCTTCAGCGCTCTGGCCCTTTTCCACGCTCGGCTGGCCGGACAAGACGAAAGAACTGGCCGTCTACTACCCCACATCGGTCCTGATCACGAGCTTCGATATCATCTTTTTCTGGGTCGCCCGCATGATCATGATGGGGCTCCACTTCAGGAAGGAAGTTCCCTTCAAGGACGTTTACATCCACGCCCTCGTGCGCGACGCTGAAGGCCAGAAGATGAGCAAGTCCAAGGGCAACGTTATCGACCCGCTTGTGATGATCGACCAATACGGCACCGACGCGTTCCGGTTCACGCTCGCGGCCTTTGCGGCCCAGGGCAGGGACATCAAGATGTCCACGGAGCGCATCGAAGGCTACCGGAACTTCGCGAACAAGATCTGGAACGCGAGTCGTTTCGTCATGATGAACCTGGAGGAAGGGTTTGCTCCCAGCACCGACCTGATGACTTCGGACTCGTCCCTCTCCGACCAATGGATCCTTTCACGCCTGAATTCGGTTGCCAGGGAGGTGCAGGCAGCTCTCACCGAGTACCGGTTCAACGATATTGCCTCGACGCTCTACCAGTTTATCTGGCATGAGTATTGCGACTGGTATCTGGAGCTGTCCAAGCCGGCGTTGTACGAAGAAAAGGGATCGGTTTCCAGGAAAGCGACACAGACCGTGCTTGCTCATGTCCTCGAAACAGCGCTCAGGCTGCTGCATCCGATCATGCCGTTCATCACCGAGGAAATCTGGCAGACGCTGCCGGAAGCAACAAGGGTCAAGGGGCAAGGGTCAAGGGTCAGGAGTGAATCAATCATGGTCGCGCCCTATCCCGAGGCCGAGGAAAAGATGATCAATCCCGGGATCGAGCGCGATATGCAGATGGTCATGGACCTGATCCTGGCCATCAGGAACATCCGCGGCGAGATGAACATCGCGCCGTCCCTGCAGATCAAGGCGATCGTCAAAGTGGAAAAGAGAGAGATGGGCGAGCACCTGGAGAAGAGCGCCGGGTATGTAAAAACGCTGGGGCGCCTTGCCGAACTGAGTATCGGCGTCGATGAGAAAAAGCCCAAGGCAGCCGCAACCGGCGTGGTCAAAGGCGCGGAAGTGTACGTTCCGCTTGAGGGCATCATCGATCTTACCCAGGAGCGCGACCGGCTCCAGAAAGAGATCGCAAAGATCTCCAGGGACATCGACGTATTCTCCAAAAAACTTTCAAACAAGAACTTTGTGGACAAGGCGCCGAAAGAAGTGGTGGAGAAGGACACTGCCAAGCTTGAGGAGTTCAAGGTGAAGCGGGACAAGCTGGAGCAGAGCTTGAAGATGCTGGTGTGAGTCTTTGCCCTATCGCCCTTTTATCTTGCTCTCTAAATTTGAAGAGAATATAATTCTCATACAAGGTTCATAAACGGATAAGGTAAATAATGTGCCGATAGTACTGAGATACAGAGGTTACCGCTTTTTCTTTTTCTCGAACGAAGGAAATCCTTTGGAACCTGCCCATATCCATGTAAGAAATGGGGCTCGGGCGGCAAAATATTGGATAGATCCCGAGGTAATGCTCTCCGATTCATATGAGCTGAACCCTTCGGAACTCAAAGAAATAGAGAATGTAATACGAGAGCATCAAGCGTTGATGATGGAGGCATGGAATGACAACTTTGGCGGCCACGGCGGCAACTAAGAGAGTCTGGTTTGATGAAGCGAATATTTGGCTCGAACTGACAGACGGAAGACAACTTTCCGTCCCCCTGGCTTATTTCCCGCGTCTGTTGCATGCGGCGCCGGACAAGCTCCTGCGGTTTGAACTAAGCGGCGGCGGCACGGGAATACATTGGGATGAGCTTGACGAGGATATCAGCGTAGAAGGTCTTCTTTTGGGGATAGGCGACAGAACAAAACCGAAAGCCAAAAAGTAGGTTCGAAATCCCCTCTCATTTCGCAGCCGAACCCTTGTATCAAGGAGTTCGTAACCAAGAGCACGCGGATTGTTTAGCGGGGCGCGGGTACGCGGAAATGCATCTCCCGTGCCTATTTATCGTGAATGACAGCGCGAAGCCGGTCGGAAGTGAAGAAATTCATTTTGGCCGGTTTTTCTATTCAAGGAACAGATGGGGACGCCGGTGGAATTTCCCCTGACGAAAAGGATAAAGAAACGACCCTATCTTGCCATGTTGCAACGCTGGACACAGCGCAAGATGCTATGGCGGACCCGCAGATGGCATTTGCCTTCTGTTACATTGCGAGTCACTTCGGGTTGGGGCTTTTGACCGACTGCCAAATGCATTGCAATCAGATCAATATCCCCTTTGAAGACCAGCGAGGTGGTGGAAATCGTCGGCATGGCGCCGGAGGATGAATGCGAACGGGAAATGTTCATGACGATCACATGGGAGAAGCGGAAATTCAGCGTGCCGCTCTCGCAGTTGGAAAGTATCAAGGCGAGCAAGGAGACCAAAGAGGCTGTAGAAGACTGGCGCTATTGGGTGATGATGGGATATGAGTTTTTAAAAGTTCTTGCTTTGGATGGACGACACATTGAATGATGTGATTTGATACGTTAAGAATCAGCCCAACCTTCCGGTGAAAAGAATTTCCAAAGGAGGAGTTATGAGCAACTCTGATTTCGATTACGATGTCGTGGACCCGAATGCTTCCGAGCAAACCGTTCCTGTTTATCCTGTTGCCCAGTGGCACAACGGGCAGCAGGCGCTCAAGGCCCTCGGGGGCGTGCAATTCTCCGGTGGTGTGGTCCTGCCGGAAAAGTATCTGTCCGATGGCTCTTCTTTTCCCGGCTGGACAAAGGAGCGGATGACCTTCCGCAGCGGGAAGGAAGAAAACGCTTTGACGGCGCATAAAATCAGCATTGCACCGATCCGTATGCGCTTTCGCTGGTTTGCGAGGCAGGGCAGCGAGACCGCCTATTATCCGCGCCATGCCTTCGTCATGGGCGCGAACATGCGGGGGCACTTGCAGGTGCTTGCGGCGGTGCAAGGGGCTTCCGAGCCGATCGTCATCACGTTCAAAGGGAAGGCTTCTCAAGCGTTTGAGTCTCTGCTGAAGGATTTCGGGGCAAAGGTTGTACAGGCGGCTAACCGGCAGGCGCCGAAAGGAAAGGCCCTTCCGCGCTACGCCTTCTGGATGCCCATTGCTCCCGGTCCGCATACCAAGGCCGGAGGCGCGGGGCACGAATCAATGGTGACGCTTCCGACCCTTAGTTTGGCCGCGGACATTACGCAGGAGTATCTGCGGTCGCTGTACATCGGACGCGACAGCTTGATCCGCTTTCAGGAGTGGCACCAGGAAGCCGGGGCCTGGGTCGATGCCTGGGAGAAGAGCGGCGTGGAACATGGCGACACCGCTACGGACCATGATGAGGAACCGGATGGCGGACACGCGCAGAAACCAAATGTCTTGTGAAAAGCAGATTAACCATATATAATCACAGATAAGCGGGTATTCCTGTTTTTATTCCATCGGATTGTTCCTTGCCCATGGAAAATATTCCCGCTTAGCTGATTAAGAATTACACATTCGGAGTTTGAGTTGGACCACAATTTAAAAAAACTTATAGAACATGCTCTTTCCGAAGACCTCGGCCACGGCGACGCGACCTCCGAGGCAACGATCCGTCCGGAGTCCCTGTCCGTTGCCGCGATGCTGGCGAAACAGGACCTTGTCCTTGCCGGGCTCGATGCGGCCCGGGTTGTTTTTCTGTATCTTGATCCCGGTATCAAATTTACTTCTTTTGCGCACGATGGCGACCGGGTAAGCGCAGGGACGGAGATCGCGAAGCTCTCCGGGAATACGCGTGCCTTGCTCGCGGCTGAGCGCGTGGCCTTGAACCTGCTCCAGCATTTGTCCGGCATCGCGACGTTGACGGCGAAGTATGTCGAGCAGGTAAAGGGCCTGAAGGCCGAAGTGTTGGATACGAGAAAAACACTGCCCGGTTTGCGACAGCTCGAAAAGTACGCAGTAAAGATCGGCGGCGGGAGAAATCACCGTTTCGGTTTGTACGACGGCGTGCTGATCAAAGACAATCACATCAAGGCCTCGGGCAGCATCACAAAGGCCGTAGAAAACGCGAGGAAGGCAGCCCATCATCTCCTGAAGATCGAAGTCGAGACCTCGTCGCTTGACGAGGTCCGGGAGGCGCTCTTGGCGCAAGCGGAGATCATCATGCTCGACAACATGCCGCTCGGCCTGATGCGCGAGGCGGTTGCCCTCATTGCCGGGAAAGCCCTGGTTGAGGCATCGGGCAACGTGACGCTCGAAACCGTCCGCGCCATTGCGGAGACTGGCGTCGATTTCATATCCTCGGGAAGCCTGACCCATTCGGCTCCGGCTGCGGATATCAGCATGAAAATTAAATGAGAGGGTCAAGGGTCAAGTAGCAAGGACTATGGAAATAAGGAAACCGAAAGCATTCCCTGACCTCTGACCCATGCCCCTTGACCCTATGTTTCTATGTATAAAGAAAAAATCCTAAATCTCCTGCGCTCATCTCATACCGCGTTTCTCTCCGGCGAAGAGCTTGCGCGAAAGACCGGCGTTTCCCGGACCATGGTATGGAAGCACATCAAGTCGCTTGAGCGCGACGGGTTCGGGATCGAAGCAATGCCGTCGCAGGGATACCGCATTACCTTTGAGCCTGATGTCCTTCGTCAAAACGATATCAAGCAGGGGCTCAAAACAAAAGTCGTCGGAAAAGAAATACACCTGTTCCCGGAGGCCGCATCGACGAACACACTTGCCATGGAGATGGCGACGCAGGGAGCAGCCGAGGGGGCTGTCGTGATCGCCGAGCTGCAGACCAGCGGCAGAGGCAGGCTCGGCAGGAAGTGGATATCACCGAAAGGAAACCTGTATCTCAGCGTCATCCTGCGGCCGGACATCCCGATGCACAAAGCGCCGATCATTACGCTGATGGGCGCCGTGGCAGTAACGTCCGCCATACGGGACCTGTGCAACGTCCCGGTCGCGATTAAATGGCCGAATGACGTTCTCGTCGCGAGCAGGAAAGTAAGCGGGCTCCTGACCGAAATGAGCGCGGAGCAGGACCGGATCAGGCACCTGGTGCTCGGCATCGGCGTAAACGTGAACATGGAGCAGAACAGCCTGCCCCCGGACCTGCGGCCGCTCGTAACCACGCTTGCGGCGGAAGCTGGAACTAAAATAAACCGCACCGAGCTGCTGCGGCAGATCCTTCGTCAACTGGATTGCTGGTATAAGACCTTTCTCAACAATACTGCCGATGTGCTGCGAGAATGGGAAAAGCTCAACATGACCATCGGCAACCGCATCACGGTAAGCGGCGCAGGAGAGACGCTTGAGGGCCTGGCCCAGGCTATCGATGAAGAAGGCAGGCTCGTCATAATGCGCGACGACGGCGCCACCCGGCACGTTGCGGCGGGGGATGTGACGATACTGAAAGGGGCAAGGGTCATGTAGCAAGGGGCAAGGAATTGCTCAGAGAAAACCGATCTTTTATTTCCCTTGACCCCTGTCACTTGCTACTTGACCCTATTTTTAGCGGAGGAACCATGCTTCTCGCCATCGACATCGGAAACACGAACGTCGTTCTCGGCGTCTTCGACAAGGAACGGCTCGTCGAGAACTGGCGCGTGGGCACCAACGCGCAGATCACGCCCGATGAATACGCCATGATCTTCAAGGACCTCTTCGGGTTTGCCAAACTTGAGTTCCAGCAGATCGCAGGGGTCATTATCTCGACGGTCGTGCCGCCGCTTTTACCGGTGATGGTCGAAATGTCGCGGAAATACTTCCGCATCGAGCCGCTGGTCGTCACGCACGAACTCAAGACCGGCATTACGATCCGCTATGACAACCCCAAGGAAGTGGGCGCCGACCGGATCGTGAACGCGGCGGCAGCGTATCAACGCTACGGCGGCCCGATCATCATCGTGGACTTCGGCACGGCCACGACGTTCTGCGCCGTCACCGCCGGCGGCGAATACCTGGGTGGGGCGATCTGTCCGGGCGTAAAGATCTCCGCTGAGGCCTTGTTCCAGCGGGCATCGAAGCTGCCGCGCGTCGAACTCACGAAGCCGGCGAAAGTGATAGGCGCCGATACGATCAGCGCCATGCAGTCGGGCATCATCTACGGCTACGCAGGCCTCGTGGACGGTATTGTGGAGCGGATGAAGCAGGAACTGTCTCCTGCTGCCAGGGTAATTGCCACCGGCGGACTGGCGGAGTTGATTTCTCCGGAAACGAAGAGCATCGAGGAGATAAAACCTCAGTTGACGCTTGAGGGTTTGCGGTTCCTGTTTGAAATAAATCACTGAATTTTCAACGACAACGGTTTTTTCCGGACGCTTTTCAGGAAATGTCCCGCGCCTCCATTCCTTCCCGCAACCTTGACGATTCCCCCTTTTTATGATATTTTTGCTTTACGACTGATGTTAGGAGAACAGATGAAGATTCTTGTTGTCGATGATGAAGAGGGCGCCCGCGAGCTGTTTAATACCATTTTGAGCGATGAAGGTTATGAAGTCGCCCTGGCCGACAGCGGCGAGGGTGCGCTGGATCTGTTCAAAAATCAGCCCTTCAATCTGGTGATCACGGACATTAAAATGCCGGTCATGGACGGTCTCCAGCTTCTGCAGGAGATCAGGAAGATGGGATCAAAAACCGACGTGATCATGGTCACGGCATACGGCGAAGTCGAAAGCTATCTCAAGGCCATGAGCCTCGGCGCCGCGGAATACATCAACAAACCCATCCGCATCAAGGAATTGAAGCGGATCGTGCATAAAGTCCTGACGGAGCAGAAGGCGAGGTCAGGCAGCTGATGTCACGCCTGCGCAAGGACCCCATCGTCGGCCGGTGGATCATCGTGTCCACCGAGCGCCCGAAAAAACCCGAAGAATATATCGTTGAGGAGCCGGCAGGTGTGGATGATGTGAGCCCGGCGGAGTGCCCCTTCTGCGGGGGCAACGAAGCAAAGACTCCGCCGGAGATCGCGTCGTTCCGGCCGGAAAAGACCTTGCCGAATGCCGGCGGCTGGTGGGTCCGCGTCATTCCGAGCAAGTTCCCGGTGCTCCACATCGAGGGCAACCTCGAACGGGAGGGCAGCGGCATCTACGACTGGATGAACGGCATCGGCGCCCATGAGATCATCATCGAGAGCCCTGAGCACGCAGTCCGGCTCGAAGACCTTTCCGAAAGCCAGGTAGAAAAAGTCCTCTGGTCCTACCGCGACCGCATCCTCGATTTGGAGCGGGACAGCCGCCTCAGGTACGTCCTCGTATTCAAAAACCAGGGATGGATCGCCGGCTCCGCCTTAAACCACCCCCATTCCCAGATCATCGCCACGCCGGTCATTCCCAAGTTCGTGAAGGAAAAGCTGGACGGCGCCAAATCGTATTACGATTACAAGGAACGGTGCATTTTCTGCGACATCATCAGGCAGGAACTGGCAACGCCGGAGCGGGTGGTGGAAGAGACGCGCCATTTCGTCGTCATGGTCCCTTTTGCTCCGCGTTTTCCTTTCGAGACCTGGATCTATCCCAAGAAACATCTCTGCTCGTACGTCGATGTTACGAAGGAAGAGATCATGGACTTTTCCCGCACCCTCCGGCACACGCTGCAGCGCCTGGGCAAGGCGCTGAACCATCCGCCGTACAACTACATGCTCTATACCGCGCCGAACCGGGTCCCGCGCCGCGGTCACTGGCACACGCTGAACGATGACTTCCACTGGCACTTAGAGATCATGCCGCGGCTCACCCGCGTTGCCGGGTTCGAGTGGGGCTCGGGGTTTTACATCAACCCCACGCCGCCGGAGGATGCTGCCAGGTATCTACGCGACGTGAAGCTATAATATAGCACTTTCACGAACGGCAGGAATCTCCATTAGGTAGGTATTCCCATCACGACTCAAACCGCCTTCATAATATTGCTTCAGTATGATAAAAAAAGCCGCACTCGATTGAGTGCGGCTTTTTTTCTTAATAGTGATCGAATTATTTTGCCTGCGCCCTCGTGTAGTTCAGCATTCCGCCGGCAAGCAGAATGTCCCGCTGCCTCGCGCTGAGTGAATACTTGAGCGTAACGGTCTTCCCTCCCGACGTCTTCAGTAGAAGGTCCGAGCCCTTCATAAGAGCTGCCTTGATACCGTTGATTTCCACCTTTTCATTCGCACCCACCACATCATAATCCGCCTCGTTCGAGAAGGTGAGCGGCAGAATGCCGAAGTTGATGAGATTCGCGGCATGGATGCGCTCGAAGGACTTTGCGATCACGGCCTTCACGCCCAAATACATGGGACAGATGGCGGCGTGCTCGCGGCTCGAGCCCTGGCCGTAGCTTGCTCCGGCGATCACGATATTGTGAATGCCGGCCTTTTTGTTTTCGAGTGCTTTCTTCGAGAAGGCGGCATCAACGCCTTCGAACACGAACTCGGCATACTTTGGAATGTTCGAACGGTACTTGAGTCGCGATCCCGCAGGCATGATGTGGTCGGTCGTGATCTTATCTCCGACCTTGATTGTCACAACGCCCTTGATCGCATCAGGAAGCGGCTCCGCAGCCGGAGGATCTCCGATGTTCGGGCCGCGGTAGATCGACACGGACAAAGGATCTTTGGCAGGAGGCAGGATCATGGTGTCGTCGATCCAGAACTGCTCGGGCATCGTGATCTCGGGATAAGGAATGCCGAGGTCGCGCGGGTCCATGATGCCGCCGGTCAAGGCCGCGGCCACAGCGGATTCGGGGCTCGCAAGAAAGACCTTTGCGCTCTTCGTGCCCGAGCGGCCTTCGAAATTCCTGTTGCTGGTGCGGATGGAAATTGCGTCGGTCTTCGGCGCCTGGCCAGCACCGATGCAGAAGCCGCAGGTTGATTCAAGCACCCGCGCGCCTGCGGAAACGATGTCGGCAAGCGCGCCGTTCTTTGCGATCATCTCAAGCACCTGGCGGGACCCCGGTGCCACGCCGAAGCTCACGTCGGGAAACACCCGCCTGCCCTTGAGCAATGACGCCACGATCATGAGATCGCGAAAGGAGGAGTTGGTGCAGGAGCCGACCATGACCTGGTCTACTTTCGTTCCCGCGAGTTCCTTCACGGTCCCGATATTGTCCGGAGAATGGGGTTTTGCCATGAGCGGTTCAACGGTACTGAGATCGAGGTCAATCACCTTATCATACTGTGCATCAACGTCCGCAGCGAGCGCGGTCCATTCCGATTCCCTGCGCTGGGCCTTGAGGAAGGCCTTCGTGATCTCGTCGCTCGGAAAGACCGAGGTGGTCACGCCGAGCTCGGCGCCCATGTTCGTAATTGTCGCGCGCTCCGGCACGGAGAGCGTTTTAACCCCGTCGCCGCCGTATTCGATCACGGTGCCCACATTGCCCTTGGTCGTGAGTATCCTCAAGATCGCGAGGATCGCATCCTTGGCAGAGACCCATGGTTGGAGCCTGTTCACAAGATTCACCTTTACCACTTTCGGGCAGGTCAAATAGAACGGTCCGCCGCCCATGGCCACGGCCACGTCCAGCCCGCCCGCGCCGATGGCGATCATGCCGATGCCGCCGCCAGTGGTCGTGTGGGAGTCGGAGCCGAGGAGCGTTTTGCCCGGCCTGCCGAAGCGCTCGAGATGAACCTGGTGGCAGATGCCGTTGCCTGCTTTCGAATAAAGAATGCCGTACTTCGAAGCCACGGTCATCAGATAGCGGTGGTCATCGGCGTTCTCAAACCCGTCCTGGAGCGTGTTATGATCTACGTAACTTACCGAGAGCTCGGTCTTGACCCGGGGCACATCCATGGCCTCGAACTGGAGATAGGCCATGGTGCCGGTCGCGTCCTGCGTCAGCGTCTGGTCGATTTTTATTGCAATCTCGGCGCCTGCTTCGAGTTTTCCCTCGACCAGGTGAGATGCCAATATTTTATAAACTAAATTCCTGCCCATGCTTGTTCATGCTCCTTAAACTAATGATTGATTGTCCGCGACATTATATTTCAAGAAGCCGCCTAAGGCAACTGGAATTTGCAAATCGCCGTGCACTGCGACACCCTCCTTTTTTGCAAACCTTCCTTTCCCGTGCTATAGTTACTATATCTGGCAAAACGCATCAACGTTCTCTTCATCACGATGACGCTCAACATAGCTCATACCAACCCCACGAAGGAGGCACAGATCATGGTACAAAAGGCAAGTCCCAAATTAACGGAAATGATGAACCAGGCAATAGCAGGTGAGCTCCAGGCGATCGTGCAGTATATGTGGCACCACGTGATGGTGAAGGGAATGAACGCTGAATCGCTTTCCGGCGTGTTCGAGAAGGTGTCCATGGACGAGATGAAGCATGCGGAGAAAATCGCCGAGCGGCTGTTCTACTTCGATGTCAATCCCACCACCAAGCCGGCTCCTATTGCGACGGGCGGCGACCCGGTGCAGATGCTGAAAGCAGACACCAAGGCCGAGGAAGAGGCCATTACCCTGTACAAGGACATCATCAAACAGGCAGCTTCCGAGGGGGACGAGACCACGAGACTCTTGTTTGAAGAGATCCTCTCCGAGGAAGAGGGGCACCACGATACCTTCACGACGCTTTTGGGACAGTAAACGAAAAGGGCAGGCGAAAGCCTGCCCTTTTAAAATCCGCAATTCAACTATCGAAATCCCTAGGGCATCTTAAATTCCTTACCCGCAATTCGCACCGTCAAAACCGGGCAGGCAGCCTTGCGGACCACCTTCTCCGCCGTGCTCCCGAAGAGCATGTGGTCGATGCCCGTCCTGCCGTGGGTGCCGATGACGATCAGGTCCGCGTTCTTCTCCTTTGCCGTCCTGATGATCTCAACAAAAGGCACGCCGCGAACGACCATCTTCTCCACGTCCTTGACCTTCGGCGCGACCTCCGTTCCCCATTTGTTCATCTCGTTCCAGGCGCTCTTCTGCATGTCTTCCACCAGGTCGGCGGCGGACAATGAAGAAGGGATATACCACTCGGCGACACTGATATCCTGGATCACATACAGCAAGATGAGCTTTGCCTGGTAATCCTTGGCCAGCGAAATGGCGTGGTCCATTGCCGCCCGTGCGCCGTTCGAGAAATCGGTCGGGAACAAAATCGTTTTGATCTGCATAGA
>VFSW01001404.1_pt1 | contig 36752 bp, 26 predicted proteins | sample 5358111 | NCBI WGS metagenome assembly VFSW01 (sample SAMN11554181, study PRJNA540505) | mine drainage metagenome | isolation source: sediment from site ElyBrook_90M | place: USA: Ely Copper Mine, Vershire, VT | collected 2017 | reverse complement strand
ACTTAGCTTTTCACCGCGTATGGCCGCGGGTGGAAGAATTCCTTCGTGCTGGAAAACCGCAGTTCATCCTGCTGCAGGCCGGCGCCGACAGCATCGCCGGGGATCCGCTCACACATCTGAATTACACCACTGCGGTGCACGGCTTCGTCGCCGGGCGCTTGCGTCAGATGGCCGACGACTATTGCCAAGGGCGCATGGTGGCCATGGGGGGCGGAGGCTACGATCACGACAACCTTGCCCGGGCCTGGACCGCAGTGGCGGAGGCGATGATCCGGTGAATGGGCAGGGCTGGCAGGACCGCTAGGCGGACTTCTTGCCTCCGGCACGGCCGGCGGTCGGCTTGACGGTGCCGGACGCCGCACGCTCCACGCGGGTGAGAACCTGCTCGAGGTCCTCACCCTTGCGAAACTGCGTCGCCCCGAGGGTTACGCTGATTTTGAGTTTCTGTCCTCCCAGAGAAAGTGCCGAAGTCGCTACGCCCCGCCGGACGCGTTCGGTGATCTTGCTGGCGTCCTTGAGCGATGTATGCGGCAAAAGGATGAGAAATTCCTTTTCACCGTAGCGGCCCGCGTGGTCGGGCATGCGCAGGGTTTCCCCGAGCACAGCGGCAACAGCTTGCAGCACCTGTTCGGCTGCCTTGCGCCCGTGGGCTTCTGTCAGCCGTTCGAAGCCGTCGACTTCCGCTATCGCCACTGACAGGGGATCGCCGTAGCGTTCCGCCTGGGCCATCGCCTCGATAAGACTGGAAGTGATGCCGCGGCGATTGGCCAAGCGTGTCACCTCATCGGTTACAGCCGAGCGGTTGGTGTCGACGATGCCGCTTGTCTTCAAACGCCGGTCATAGTCGCGCGCCATAGGGGTCATTATCAGGCCATAGACTATGGGCACCAATATCCCGGCCATCAGGGCCGATCCCCCGAAAATCAGCTCGAACGGCGGTCTGGCTGTCTGCCCGGCATAAACGATCAGCAAGTTGATTGCTACGCTCCCGACGACGATGGCCACTGCGACTGCGAGCAGCGACAGCACTTTGGACCGCGTCCCATCGGATGTTTTTTCAGCATGACTCGGCATGGTTTACCCCGCTGTGGACGAAGAACCCGACTACCCGAGGCTGTCCCCACTGGACCGCCCCCCAGAAAAATGATCTGTTTCCACCCAACAGATTGGCCTGCCGCCAGCGAAGTGTCAAATCAGCGGCTGTACGACGCGCCTCAGAGCGGACGCAGATTGGCGTAGGCTGCGACCAGCCACTTCGCTCCTGTATCCTGGAAGTTGACGTGAACTCGGGTGTGTTCGCCCCGGCCCTCGACGTTGAGCACGACGCCCTCGCCAAACTTGTCGTGGTGCACGCGCCCTCCGAGGCGCAGGGCGCGCCCACTGGTGGCAGTCCCGGGCTCCTCCTGGACAGGGCCAGGGCCGCCCCATTCGCCAGCCGGTGCCGCCGCCACCCGGTGGCGCCAGTCTGTGACCGGCTGTGCCCGTATCTCCTCGGTCAGGTTCTGAGGGATCTCCGCGAGAAAGCGGGATGGACTGGTGTAATGCTCGCTGCCATAAAGGCGGCGGACCTCGGCATAAGTCAGATACAGCTCGCTCATGGCGCGCGTCATGCCGACATAGCACAGCCGCCGCTCTTCCTCGAGCCGCCCCGGCTCCTGCAGCGAACGTTGGTGCGGAAACAGCCCTTCTTCCATGCCGGTGAGGAAAACCAGCGGAAATTCGAGACCCTTGGCCGAGTGCAAGCTCATAAGCTGGACACAGTCCTCCCAGCTTTCGGCCTCGCCTTCTCCCGCCTCCAAAGCGGCATGCGCCAGAAAGGAAGACAGCGGATCAAGCCCCGTGCCCTCGTCGTGCCGATAGTTGCGCGCCGCATTGACCAGTTCCTCCAGATTCTCGACCCGCATTTCGGCCTTTTCACTTTTGTCGTTGCGATGAAAGTCCATCAGGCCGCTCAGCCGCAACATCTGCTCGATCTGGTTCGCCAGCGAGTTGCCCTCGGTCCCAGCGGCCATTTGTTCGATCAGGTTCATGAAAGCGCGCAGCGCCTTGATCGCGCGACTGCCCAGCCCTGTGGCTGCAGTCAGCTCGGTGGCTGCATCCCACAATGACAGCGATTGCGCGCGCGCATGGACGCGAAGCGCCTCCAAGGTGCGCCCGCCGACACCGCGTGTCGGGACATTGGCTACCCTCTCGAAGGACGGATCATCGTGGCGGCTGGCAATAAGGCGCAGATAGGCAAGCGCATCCTTGATCTCGGCGCGCTCGAAGAACCTCAGTCCTCCATAGACACGATAGGGAACAGCGGCGTTGACCAGGGTTTCCTCGAATACCCGCGACTGGGCGTTGGAGCGGTACAACACCGCCACTTCGGAGCGCCGGCGACCGGCGGCCACCCATGATTCGATGCGGTCCACGACGAACCGGGCCTCGTCGAGATCGTGGTAAGCACCATAGATCCGGACCGGTGCCCCCTTGGCGCCCTGGGTCCACAGATCCTTTCCCAGGCGTCCGGCGTTATTCCGGATGACGCTGTTGGCGGCATCCAGAATGGTCGCTGTGGACCGGTAGTTCTGTTCCAGCCTGATCAGGACGGTGCCGGGGTGGTCCTTTTCGAATCGGAGGATGTTCTCGACCATCGCACCGCGCCATCCGTAGATGGACTGGTCGTCGTCGCCGACGACGACCAAGTTATCGTTAGCCCCGGCAAAAAGCTTGAGCCAGCTGTACTGAATCGCATTGGTGTCCTGGAACTCATCCACGAGGACGTGTCCGAACCGCGACTGATAGTGCGCGCGCAACCGAACGTCGTCGCGCAGCAGCTCATAAGCGCGCAGCAGCAACTCCCCGAAGTCGACAAGGCCAGCGCGCCGGCACGCGTCCTCGTAGGCTTGGTATACCCGTGCCCATTGCCGTGACTGCGGATCGTCCGCCGCTCCCAAATGCTGAGGCCGGCGCCCGGCCTCCTTGTGGCCATTGATGAACCACTGGGCCTGACGCGGTGGCCAGTACGCCTCATCGAATTCGAGGTTCTTGAGTACACGACGAATCAGGCGGAACTGGTCATCACTATCGAGAATCTGAAAGTTCTGGGGCAACCCAGCTTCGCGGAAGTGTGCACGCAGCAGGCGATGCGAAAGGCCATGGAAAGTCCCGACCCACATTCCGGATACTGAAAATCCGAGCATCGCTTCGATGCGCCCGCGCATCTCGTGGGCAGCCTTGTTGGTAAACGTCACAGCCAGGATTGCCTGTGGCGAAACGCCCTGGGTTTGAACCAGCCACGCAATGCGATGGGTCAGCACCCGAGTTTTGCCGCTTCCGGCGCCCGCCAAGACCAGCATGGGCCCAGGCGCCGCCGCGACCGCGTGACGCTGTGCGTCGTTCAGGTTGTCAAGAAGATGCGATACATCCATATTGGCATGATAACAAGCGCCATGCCGGCGCGCGACGATCGATGATGCCGACGCGTATCGCCGGGGGGTCGCCAGTCATGCGGCGGCGTAAATCTGAGGCAATCGCTGGCCCCGATGAACGTCAGTACCCAACGTATTGTTATTTCCGGCATGCAGAGGTACATTCTGTTGGAGAGAATCCAGTCAACCCCAGGGCCCTGAGGAGACAGCCAATTGTCTGTCAGTGAATTTGTGTCTGCGGATCCGACCCTGGTGCAGACCATCCGCCGTCATCTCGAAGGCCTCAGGCGCAGTGGCGATGGCTCTGGACTCACGCGGCTGCTGGAGCGTGGGCTGGACCAGGGTGGGGCGGCAGGCCTGCCGATTAACCGTGCCGCAGTAAGCTACTTGCATGCCCAGCTGGGGACATTTGCTTCCGATAGCGACAATCTGCCGGCGTTGCGCATCAAGGCGCGCGTGATCCAGCAGCATCTTGTCCCCTATCTCGGGGCAGATGCCGGTATCCCGACGCTGCACAACCCGTTTCAGTCCTATATTGACGTCATAAACAGAATCGGAGCGGGACCGCCACCAGTGCCGGTCGAGCGTGTGGCTGTCGACCGCCGCCCACACCCGCCGATCAGTGTGACTGCGGAAGTCGAAGACGTGTCACCAACTTCCTCCCTCGAAGCCGGAATTGCACAGGAAACCGATGCCAGCACAGACCTGGCGGGGTGGGTCGAAAAGTCGCTGGTTGATGACCAGGGTGGTTCGGCCGGCGAAAGACGCTATGAGGCACTGCGCAGGTCTGAACTCGATGCCTGGCGCGCGATCTACGGCGCGATGAAGGACTTCAAGAGTCTCAAGCAGCTTTGGGTCAACAGTCTCGACGAGCTGCGGCGCGAGCGCATGGAGCTCGAGGAACAGCTGAGCAGCGCTGAAGGTCGAATCAAGTCGATCGAGTCCGATCGTGAACGCCTGCGCGCGGAGCTCGACGAGGCACTCCGGCGTGGCACCAAGGCCCCGCGGCAACTCACCACAACCCGCGCCGGCGCCAAGCGTGCGAAACGGTCAGTGGCGCTGCCCAGACGCGAGGTTTTCCTGCAGCAGCTTGCGACCGAAATCGAGCGCGTACGCCGCCATAGCGGCTCGCTGGCGGTGGCTGTGATTGGCATCGAGGACTTGGACACGTTCACCGCTCGCCATGGCGAAGATGCCGAGGGCGCAGTTCTGCGTTGTTATGCGGAGGAGATTCTAGCCGGGTTTCGTACCTATGATTTTATTGCCTGCTACGATCGTCATCGGTTCGCGGTCATGTTTCCGGGTACCGAACGCGACGGGGCGGTGCGGGCCCTGGCCAAAGCGCAGAAGCGCGCAGCCGAGACCCACCTTGCCCTGGACGGAGAAAGCCTCGCACTGCCGTCATTCGTCTGCGCCGTTGGCCTGCTTTCGACCGGTGAGGATGCCGCGACCCTGGTGGCACGGGTTGGGAACGCCGCGGAAGACGCCCGCTCGGTGCCGCCACCTCATGTCATGGTCGCTGCAACGCGACCGGTTCTGATTCAGTCCGGCACGCACGCCCAGGACCGGGCATGTGCCTCGCAGTCCTAGCCGGGATGAACGATCGGTTTCGCGGGGCGCGCCCTTAGAGTAAGATCAGTCATGGCTTTGCAGGAAGTTGGGGGAATATATGTCGAGTGAACGCCGTGACGCGCCACGTATCCCATATTCGCTGGAAGCGGTGATCAATGGCGGTGGGCGCAGCTTGCAGCCGTGCAAGACCCGCGACATCAGTCTGAACGGGGTATTCGTGCAGACCCATGGAGCGAAGCCGTATCCGACGGGACCGGTGGAATTGATGGTGAAAATGCCGTCATCCAAGGCGCGGCCGATGAGGCGCTTTCATGCCCAGGTCGTGCACGCGACTAACGATGGGGTCGGACTTCTGTTCGATCACACCAATTCCGAAGGCTACATCCCGCTGATCAAGCTGGTCTTCGCCAAACCCAAGTTGCCCGAGCTGCTCTGATACGCACTAGTTGGCCGAAGGCGGCGGCTCCGCCAGGCACTATTGCGCAGTGCATCGTATCCGGATGCGAGCCGAATTGAAGGTCCACGTTGCGCGTCCACGTCGAAATGTGGCTAGGTGGCGGTGAGAGACCTGGCTCCGGGTGTGTCGATTTGCGCAAGAACTACCCTCCAGTCGGATGTGCTCGTCGCTAGGGCGCGACTATCGAAACAGGGACTTGCCCGCAATGGGGGACAATTCACGATCGTGACCGGAATGCCGCAAAGAACCTTGAAAATTACCTGCCGTGGGTTTATACGGGAAGGCAAGTCTGTCAGCGCATAAGCGGACAGGCAAGGCGCCAGTCACGGACATGCGGTGCGGCACAAAGCCGTGCGCACTTTCGTGCACAATGTTTAGATAGCAGGGTCGCGTGAAACGACTGGTCATCTGGATCAACGTCGTGCTGTATCTTTGGACCGACATTGCCTTGGCGCATGCGGCACTTGAGGTCTATTCCGCGCGCACCTGGAACTTGCCAGTGGCGGGATCACGGCTAGTGTATGCCGGACTGCTCGGCTTTGCGGCGCTGTACACGGCGGTCGGTGTTTTCGGGTTGCTGCGCCGCAGCTGGTGGAGCCGCAGCATGGCTTTCTGGTGGAATCTGGCGCTGGCAGCGATCATCGGCGTGCTTCCGGCGCTGACCGCATTCTGGTCGGCGCGGCTCGAGCGTATGGATGCAATGCGTTCGCTGCGTTCGCCGAGCGTTGTCATGGGGCTGTTTGCCGGCTGCCTGTTTGTGGCACTGAGCCTGGTCCTGCGTACTCGGGCGTTGCGGGATTTCTTCGAGCGACCCAGGGGGGCACAGGTCAGCGCAAGAGCGCGACACTCTTGATCTGGGCGTAGATTTCGGCGTCTGGCTTAAGGCCGAGCGAGTGCACCGATCGCCGCGTGACCCGGGCGAGGAAAACGGCGCCGGCGGCATCCAGTCTGACCACGGCCTGTGCCGGCCGATCCTCCGTTATATCCAGCACGCGCGCCGGGAAGATATTGAGAATGCTGGTATCGTGATGATGTGCCAGACTCAGGCTCACGTCACGCGCCAGAATGCGCACGCGCACTGCAGTTCCTGCGGGCAGCCGCCGCTGCGGTATCGCCAGGCGGCCGCCGGGAAATGCGAGCAGCGCCAGCTGGAATTGCTCATCGTATCCGGTCACTACCGCATCGAGGATAGCCGCTGCCTCGTCGCTGCGGGCAAACGGCAGATCTAGGCGCGTGAGCATTTCGCGCAAGGCACCGCAGGCTACGACGCGCCCTGGTTCGAGGCTTATCAGATGGTCGGCGAGCCGTGCCACCTCGTCGATGGCATGACTCACATAAAGCACGGGGATCGACAACTCGCTGTGCAGGCGTTCGAGATACGGCAGCATCTCGGCTCGCGACCGGGCATCCAGCGCGGCCAGCGGCTCATCCATAAGCAGCATCACCGGGTCTGTCAGCAGCGCACAGGCCATCGCTACGCGACTGCGTTCTCCTCCGGACAGTCCCTGGACGCGGCGTCCAAGCAGCGGACCAATGCCGGCCCACTCTACGGTCTGGGCAAACGCTGGCCCGGAACGCGCGCGCCGCGCGCGCCTCATTCCGTATTCAAGGTTGCCGCGCACGCTCAGATGGGCGAGCATCCCGGCGTCCTGAAATACGTATCCCACCCTGCGTCGGTGCGCGGGCACAAAGACGTGCAATTCGCTATCCTGCCAGAGTTCGTCATTGACCCGCAGCGTGCCGCGCACCGCGGGTTCCAGACCAGCGATACAATGCAGCAGCGTGGACTTGCCGCACCCCGAAGGCCCGAACAGCGCGGTGATGCCGCGCGCTGGTGTCTGGAACGTAGCATCGAGCACAAACTCGCCGCGCCGCAGAACAAGATGCGCGTCGATATCGCTCATAAGCCGCGCGCCTGCAGGCGCCGGTTGGTGAGGTGGACAACGAACAGCACGAGGAACGAAAAGGCCAGCAATCCTGCCGACAGCACGTGAGCGCGTCCGTATTCGAGCGCTTCCACATGGTCATAGATCGAGATAGACAGCACCTGAGTTTTCCCCGGAATGTTGCCGCCGATCATGAGCACCACCCCAAACTCGCCCACGGTATGGGCGAAGCCGAGGGTAATCGCCGTGACCAGTCCGCGCCGCGCGAGCGGCAGGGCGACGGTAAAAAACCGGTCCACAGGCCCGGCACCCAGCATTGCAGCCACCTTGAGCGGGCGCTCGCCGATCGCCTCGAAGGCATTCTGCAATGGCTGCACCACAAACGGCAGCGAGTACAGAACCGACCCGATTACCAGACCAGAAAAACTGAACGCCAGCGAACCGCCGCTGATCGCGTGCCAGACTCTACCCAGTGGCCCGGTGGGCGCAAGCGCGATCAACAAATAGAAGCCGAGCACGGTGGGAGGAAGCACCAGCGGCAGCGCGACAATGGATTCGACCGGCAGCTTGCAGAACGAGCTTGTGCGTGCAAGCCACCACGCGACAGGTGTTCCAATGATGAGCAGAATCGCCGTCGAGGTCAGGGCAAGACGCAGCGTGAGCCAGACCGGGGTAAAATCGATCGCCAATGCATTCATACTGTATCCCGTCCTCGGAATCGGGGTCGGCGGCCCGGATGGCTTGCTGCGTATGCTCAGTCGACGTTGTAGCCATAGCGGCGAATGATCGTTCGTGCCCGGTGGCTGTGCAGAAACTTTACGAACGCAATGGCCGCGGCGTTATTACGGGCGCGCTCGAGAAGCACTGCCTGCTGATCAATGGGGGCATACAGCTTTTGCGGCACGATCCAGTAGGATCCGCTGGCCGGGAACGCTGGGTCCTTGAGCTGCGCCAGTGCCACGAATGCGAGCCCGGCGTTGCCGCTGGCCGCGAACTGGAAGGTCTGCCCGATGTCGTCTCCGCGAACGATGCGGGTGCGCAAGGTTTGCCATAGCCCCAGATGTTGCAGCACCTCACGTGCCGCCGCCCCGTACGGTGCAGTTTTGGGGTTGGCGATGGCAAGGTGGCGGAATTTCCCGTTCCTCAACACCAGCCCCTTGTTGTCTACGCGCCGCGGTGAACGGCTCCAGAGCGCAATTCGGCCGCGCGCGTAAGTGAAGCGGCTGGCGGCCACGCCCAATCCCTGCTTGACCAGCAGGCGCGGAGTGGAGACATCGGCCGCAAGCAATACGTCATAGGGGGCGCCGGCATGGATCTGCGCGTACAGCTTGCCAGTCGATCCAGCGCTGATCACAATATGCCCGCCGCCGGCGCTGGCAAAGGCCGTGCCCAGATCCTGCAGGGTGTGAATGAAATCAGCCGCGACTGCGACATCGACCACGCTACCGCTATCCGTGCTATGTCTGCCGATTGGAGCGGCGTGCACCGGAATCTGGACTGCGGCCAGTAGTCCAAGGGTGAGTGCGAAGATACGAATTCGCGATCTGCGTACTGTCATGGGCGATGAACCCTCGATCCGGCCGGTCGGAAGAGCCGCTAATGTAATCCAAACGCATGGCGCTTCGCCACACGCGCCTGTGTCCGCCGCATGTGGTCGCTATCGTTATTCTTTCCGAAATCGATCAATGTGATGATATTCGGTGGCGGGCACTGTTCATGCCCGGCTCGAACTTCTCCAAATACCACGGCGGATGTGCTGGAGCGGGTCTCCATTATGCCCCGTGCCAGAAGTGCAGGACGCAGCCTCACGCAACAGGACTAGGCCAGCGCTTCGGCGTAAAAAAATGGTATGTGTAAAGCCGGTCTCCAGTTCGCGTCCGATGAAAAGAATCTTGCCGCCAATCCCGGCGTGCGCCGCAACAGAGCGTGTGCGGCGTAGCCCAGGATGTTTCTTCAGTAGTGAATGCCCGGCGCCATCTCATGGCGGCAACGGCTTGCCATGCTATCTGCGCAGGCCAGTGATCCGGAGCCGATGCTTGAGCCGGTCTGACCAGCGAAGAGAGTCTGGCGGGACACAGTGCTGTCGCAGATCGCACCGTCCGAGTAGCCAAGAGAATCCGTGAACGAGCCGGGTGACTGGATACTGAAGCCGGCGAACGGTCGCATTGGCCAGAGCTGCGCGGGTGGCGTTGCCAGATTCACAGGGTCGATGAAAAGATGAAAACGCACCTTGCGATCGCACGCCATCGGGGTGACCCGGGTCAGCGCCCTGACCTGCCACGCGCTCGAGACCTGGCAGCGGCACGCCTGCGCCGGAGCGGGCCTCAAAGCATTTCGACGACCCAGCGGGTTACGGTCGCCGTGGCGCGAGCGCACTGGTCACCGCGTGCCTCGCTGAAGGCCGTGTACTCGGCCGGGTTCCACATGTCATAGGTGCGGCCCGCGAAGCGCTGCTGCAGTTCCTCGCAAGTGACGCCACCGAATTCGGCCCGAAAACGGTAGACCAGTTCGCGGCTTTTCTGGAAATTGTTCATGCCGCGGCCCTGGTCGAGCTTGTCGCGGTCGCGGCCGCGCTTGGCGCTCAAGGCCATGAGCCCGCCGGTCAAGGCGCCGCACGTGCCCTTGCCCGTCAGAGCGCCGCCCCCGGACAGCCCATGGCTTGCCTTGATGGTGGCATCGTCTACGATGCCTATCGTTTCTTGGACCGTTGCTAGCACGCACTGTGGGCAACAGCCGTAATCGAGTTCATAGCGCAAAGCCTTGCAATAGGCCTGTTCCGCCAGGATCTGTCTGTCTGAGTTCGTCACGCCATCCTCCGCGTATATTAGAAATCTCTGATATAAGTATAGGGTAGGTTGACGGCCATATCCATTTCCGCTGTGCAGTGCAAAACTGAACGCCTTAACTGTGTTGCCAGCCAACTAGAGCTCCACGCATTGCGGGACCGGGTCGCCATCGAAGTCCAAAAAAAAGGACGTTCCCGGCCCGGGTTCACCTTTTCGCTGGGATCGGAACTTTGTGGTGTCCGCGCTCTGGCTGTTCTGCGACAGGACGTGTCAGCTACCCAGTGCCCCGCCGCAGCCAGAACCCTGGCCCGCCGTGCAGCCATAGCAATGGTCCGCAACTGCGATCGGATTGCCGGCGAGGTCGACGTGGACGAGCTCGCGCAGGCGCACCCGCGGATGGTCTCCCAGGCGCATCGGAAGTCCAAGCATCTGATTGAAGTCGCAATCGTAGACCCAGCCCTGCCAGTCGACGCTCACAAGCGAGCGGCACATGACTGAAGCCAGATTCTCCGGCTGGTGCGCGCTACGAAGCGCGTCCATATAGGCATGGAATTCCCCACGCGAGATCAGCGTGCTTCCGAAGCGCTGGATCGGCATATTGGCAATAGTGTAAAGATGGTTGAAAACGATGCCATAGTGCTTGCCGAGTTCACTGCGGTATGTGTCCTCGAGCGCACCCTGCGGCGGAGGCAGTGTGGCCCCACCGGGGTTGTAAACGAGATTCAGCACGAGGTCGGCATTGTGGCCGTACCCGAGATCGTTCAATCGCCGAAGTGCGGCGATGCTCTTCGGAAAGACTCCGGTTCCACGCTGGGCATCTACGTTGGTCTGCAGATAACACGGCAGGGAAGCTGTGATCTCGACGCACTGTTGTGCCAGGAATTCAGCCAGCCCCTCCTGTCCCGGTTCAAACAGAACGGTAAGATTGCAGCGGTCAATGACGTGAACGCCCCGCCGGCGTGCCTCAGTGACCAGCGCCCGGAAATGCGTGTTGAGCTCCGGCGCGCCGCCCGTCAGGTCCAGGTTGCGTACGGTCGTCGCGTCCAGGAAAGCCAGCACGTCCGCGATCGTTTCGCGCGACATTTGTTCCTTGCGCGACGGCCCGGCATTTACATGGCAATGCAGGCAGGATTGATTGCAGCGATACCCGAGGTTGACCTGCAGGGTCTCCAGGGAGCCGCGCGCAAGCGTTGGAAAATCGGTATTTTTTAGCGAAGGCAGCGTGGCGTGCATCGATAAAGACCGGTCGCGAAATTGCACTCTATATTTATGGTACCAAACGCTGCAGCCAGCGTACGAGGCGGCGCGTCGCGGGGCTGAAAAGCGTCGGTGCGAAAGCCGCGTTGGCGGCGCGGCGGTGGATCTGGGCAAGTGTGGGATAGGCGTGAATCGTGGCGGAGAGCGTTGCCACCGACACGCCGGCTCTCATCGCCAGCACCAGCTCGTGAACGAGTTCCCCTGCATGCGGCCCGAGAAGCGAAGCGCCAAGCAGCTTACCGCGGTGCGTGACGAGCTTCAGAAGCCCCTGCTCTTCATGCTCGGCAAGGGCGCGATCGATCTGGGAGAAGGGAAAGCTCAGGACCTTCACATCGATACCTCGGCTGCGTGCCTCGCCTTCGGTAAGCCCCACCTGCGCAAGCTCCGGATCGCTGAACGTCACCCGCGGTACCACGCGGTAGTCCGCCTTTCGCGGGAGCCGGAATATGGCATTGGCGATGATAATACCGGCCTGGTATTCAGCCATGTGCGTAAAGGCATGCGGTCCGCAGACATCACCGCAGGCATATATATGGCGTTGCGAGCTACGCAACCGCCTGTCAACTTCGATGCCGCGCGCGCCGTAACGCACGCCGGCAGCGTCCAGCCCGAGCTCATCGAGGTTCGGGCGCCGGCCGGCAGCGACAAGAATCGCATCCGCCTCCAGCGCCGGTACGCCGGTACAGTATATGATCTTAGTGCCGTCGCGCTGCTCCACGCGCTCGACGTTTGTTCCTGTGTGAACGGAAATGTGTTCTGCCTCCAGGCTTTGGCGCAGCATCCCGGACAGTTCGCTGTCTTCAAGCGGCAGCAGCTGAGGCAGCCGTTCGATAAGCGTGACGCGGCTCCCCAGGCGGCCGAACGCCTGCGCCAATTCAACGCCGATCGGTCCGCCCCCTAGCACCACTAGCCGCCGTGGCAGTACGCTCAGGCTAAACACGTCCAGATTGGTGAGGTAGCCAGCCGACTCGAGACCCGGCACGGGCGGCAGCGCTGGACGGGAACCGGTGGCAATGACGAAGCGTCGCGCATGCATCGATTTCTCGCCGACGCGCAGTTCCTGTGGCGAAACGAATACCGCAGGTTCGCCCAGCAGGACTTCGCATCCGTAGCCGCGGAAGCGCTCCGGATCGTCATGCACCTGGATGCGGGCAATCACCTCCTGCACGCGTGCGTTGACAGCGGCTAGATCCACCTGCAGTGGCTGCTCCGGCAGGCCGAACTGGGCAGCGCGGCGCATCAGCGCGGCTACCTTGGCGGCGTGGATGAGCGTCTTGCTCGGTACGCAGCCGTGGTGCAAACAGTCGCCGCCGAGGCGGCCGGACTTTTCTACCAGAGTCACTTTCAAACCGAGCTGCGCCGCCACGCTTGCCACGACCAGCCCCCCAGCGCCGCCGCCAATCACCGCCAGATCACGCCGTGTCATGAGGCACCAGACGCGTTCCCGCCCACAAGCGGAATACGACTGCGGAACAGCACGTAGGAAATGGGTGCCGGGTAGTGGAGATGCGCGCGGTGCGACTTGCCCATCAGCCAGTAGCGTACCACTGCCTCCACTGCTGTTGGGCGGGGGTGAGTGCGGGTGGAGAGTCCAATGCCGTAGATGCGCGGCTCAAGGGGGCGCAGCCGCGTATCGTGCAGCTCAACGATGAACGGCCGCCAAAGTACGCGGCGTTCCAGGGTGAAAGTCCGTGATTTCAGGGTATGTCCGCCGGCATCGAGCACGCGCAGCTTCACAGTCAGATGCCGGTCAGGAACTCCAGTGGGAATGTAGTGTTCGGCACCGGTGTCGGTGAGGGTCAGGATGTAGCGTTCGCGACCGGAAGTGGAGGTCAGTGCCTCGGCAAAACTGACATTCAGGGCGTCCCTGACCATGCGCGGATCATGACCACCGCGCCACAGGTGCCGTCGGCCTGGCCGCACCTTGCCACCGGGCACCAGCGGGCGGTTGACCGACGGCATATGGCACTCCACGCATTTGAGCGCCGCAAGGGCGCGGGCCGGCAATGCCACGCCGTAGCCATCATCATCAACTGCGCGGCGTGCAGGCGGCGCTTGCCGTTCCCCAACGTAGCGGGGCACACCTGCCAAAGGGTCCGGCGACGTTGCGGACAGCAAGGCATGAATCGGCAGGCCCTCCAGCTGGAAACGGCGACGCGTGCGCGTAATCTCCGTCACGGTACCGCAGGGCGGCATTCGGTAAAACACATCGCGGTGACGGTTGTTGACGACGTGGCAACGGACGCAGGCTTCATTGTCGTTATTCCAGCGTGCGACCGGATGCGGCGCGTTGAGATTCGCAAACGGTCCGTAGATCACGCCGTGTCGGACGTGGCAGGCGGCACAGTTTACCCCTTGTTGGCGCAGCGTCTGTTTGAAGGCTGGGTTGGGCGCCAGCGCTGGATCCCACCGGTTGCCTCCATGATAGCCCAACACCCGGTACCTCTGCTGTGTGGTTAGAGGAGTATGACATTCGAGACAGATCTGTTTGCGTCCCTCGGCGCGCCAGTCGGCCTGAAAATAGGAATCGGTCCAGGCACGCCTGTGTATGGTCGTGCTCCATTCGCGATAATTGGCTCGGTGGCAGGTGCCACAGTGGCGTGCGCTGAGCGTGCCTAGAGATGGAACCGGGGTCGCCGGCAGCGGATTCTCAAAGCGCTTGGAAATCGAAAAAATCTCCAGCGGCCGCAGCATGCGCCAACCGAGAAATATCGCTGCAGTCGCCGCCAGCGTCCAAATCACCGCGGTCCTGACCCTCATTCCGATGTCTCCGAAGATTTCTCGTTATCGTCCAGTATCGCGCACAGTTTGCGGCGCCTGGCGTTATTGTTCATTAGGCTGCGGGCGAATAATCATACCGGTGCCGTAGCTTTCGATCCGAAGCCGCGTGGCCGGGTGACGAAGCGCGCAACCTGCTTCCCGGCCCGATAGACCCGGAGCTCGCCCGGCTCGAAGGCTGACCACGCCCTTGCATCGGTAAGCGGTTCGCTGGCGATCACTGCAATCGCCGACGCCGTGCCTTCGCAGCAGGCGGCGGACGCATTGACCAGACTGCACAGCCGGTCATGGCCGTAGGCGATGAGATGCACGCCATCGGACATCAGAAAATTGAAGCGCCCGCGTGAAGCGAGCATCTCGGCGACTCCGGCTAGCGCATCGAGCCACAGCCCTTCGTGCGCAGCCTGCGGCGGGGAAAGTGCCGTGGCGATGCGCTCCAGTACCACGCAGAAAGCATGTTCGGAATCGGTGTCGCCGGCAGGCACGCACAACGGTGCCGTGTCCGCCGCCGCGGGCATCGCATCGTCGGGGATGATCCCGTTGTGTGCAAACACCCACTCGCGCCCGCAGCAGACGTGACGGAACGGATGCGTGTTGGCAGCTACGCGTGCCGTGGGTGGGTTGGCTTTGCGCACGTGTCCCAGGATGAGCGGCGCGCGGGTGTGTACACACAATTCGTGGAAGCGGGCACTGCGAGCTGCCGCCTGTGGTTCCTTTTCAATATGGACCGATGTGCCCTCGATCCAGGCGAGGCCCCAGCCATCCGGGTTGTCGGCGACGCCGCCGCCGTGCGTGCCGAAGCGGCACAGGAGTTCCCGCGGCTGCAGTGCCAGATCACTACTTAATCCGAACAATTCGCACATGGCGTCGTCATTGCGTCAAAGTCACGCTGCCCTTCGTTTAATCTGCTTTCTGTTCCTGCCCGACACCGTCTTCGTGGGTGTCAAACCCATGCTTCTTCCACCCGGCCATGCCATCGCTGACCAGCAGCGTCTGGGTGAAGCCCTCGGCGCGCAGCAGCTCGACCGCTTTGCCGGACATGCGGTTGGTGCGGCAGATCACGGCGAGCGGACGGTCACGATACACGTCGAGTTCGGCCAACCGCCGTGGCAGCTCATCGATGGGGATGTTGCGCGAGCCAGCGATGTGCCCGAGGGGGCCGGTGTAATCCTTGCCGGGGCGGACATCGAGCACGGCGATATCGTCGTGCCGCTCGATCCGTTGCTTGAGGTCCGCGCTGGATAGTTTCCCTGCGGCTGCCGTGGGCGCGCCCCGCAGGCGCTTGATGAGGCTCGGCAGAAAGGCCACCACGCTGAGCAGCGCCAGCGCCAGCAGTCCCTTTTGGATCAGACCCTCGCCGCCGGCAACCGCCTCGCGCCCCACGTAGCCGAGATAGGTGTAGGCAAGCGCGCCCGGCAGCATGAATATGTAGGAGCCGACGACGTAGGACAGCAGCCCGATGCGCGTGAGCCCGAGTGCGTAGTTGAGCAGGTTGAACGGGAACAGCGGCACCAGCCGCACGAACGCGATAAAGCGCCAGCCCTCCTGCTCCACGCCTTCGATCAGTTGCTTGGTCCAGCCGCCCGCCTTGTGATGCACCCAATCAGAGGCGAGATAGCGCGCGATCAGGAACGCAATCGTGGCACCCACGGTGGCGCCGGTCAGGCTGTAGAACGTGCCCCAGACCGGACCGAACAGTGCGCCGCCGGCGAGCGTGATCACCGAGCCGGGCAGGAACAGCACGGTGGCGATGGCGTACACCGCCATGTACAGCAGTGGACCGAGCGCGCCCGCATTGTTGACCCAACCCTCAAGCGCCGCGACATTCAGCAGACCGCGGTAGGCATAAGCCAGGGCAATCGCCGCCGCGAGAGCGGCGAACAAAGCAATGCGGGAAACCGATTTCCGTTTCACGAAGAGCGGCTCCATTCGCGGCGGTTGATGGCGTAGCCGGTAACGCGTCCGAGGAACGGCAGGATCAGCATGCCGGGCAGGTCGGTGGCGAGCTTCGGCGCGCGGTAGTCGCGGATGCCGAGGGTCATGGCCTCGTGCCCGGCGTCGGGCTGGGCCTTGTAGGTGCCGAACAGGCGGTCCCACCAGGGCAGGTTGAAGCCGAAATTGCTGTTGGTCTCGTGGTCCTCGATGGAGTGATGCACCCGGTGCATGTCCGGCGTGACGACGAACAGTCGCAGCACACGGTCAAGGCCAAGCGGCAGCCGCACATTGCCGTGATTGAACATGGCGGTGGCGTTGAGCAGCACTTCAAAAATCACCACGGCTGCCGCCGGGGCGCCGAGGAGTGCAATGACCGCAAATTTGATCAACATCGAAAGCAGGATCTCGATCGGATGAAAGCGGGCTCCGGTAGTGACGTCGACATCGAGGTCGGCATGGTGCATGCGGTGCAGCCGCCACAATGCCGGGACCGCATGGAACAGTACGTGCTGCAGGTAGATCGCCAAATCAAGAAGGACGATCGAGGCAATGACCGCAACCCAGGTAGGAACGAGGAACAGGTTGAACAGCCCCCATCCCCGGTTCGCCGCAACCAGCGCAAATCCGGTGGCGGCCAGCGGTAAAAGCAGGCGCAGCAGGATGCTGTTGAGAAACACGATACCCAGGTTGCTTGCCCAGCGGCGAAGCCGGGACACAGAAAGCGGGCGGCGTGGCGCGGCAAGCTCCAGCAGTATCATGGCGACCAGGATCCCGAAAAACATACCTAACCGCAGGACCATGGCGTGCTGCAGAACGATTTCAAGCATAATACCCCCGTGGGCGACGAACAAAACATCCGGATTTGGAAGATTTGCTTCCGATCTGCTAGTATTCAATCATTCAATTGAATACTACTTTCTGCAGGATCATCATGTCAAGTCCCTCACTCAAGCAGCAGCTCTACCGCGAGATTGCTCGCATTGGCAGGGCCGTTTGCCACGGCTACCGACTAGAACTGCTCGAGTATCTCGCCCAAGGGGAGCGCACCGTCGAGGTACTGGCGAAGCTCGCGGGCATCTCCGTGGCCAATACCTCACAGCACCTTCAGGTTATGCGCCAGAGCGGCCTCGTCAAAGCACGCAAGGAGGGGCAGTACGTCTCCTACAGCATCGTGGACGATGAAGTTGTTCGACTGCTCGCGAGCATGCGTAAGCTTGCCGAGACGCACCTCGCCGAAGTCGAGCGCCTGGTTCGCACCTACCTGACCGTCAAGGATGAGCTGGAGCCGATCCCGCGCGCCGAGCTGCTTGACCGCGCGCGCCGCGGACTGGTGACGGTGATGGACGTTCGTCCGCAAGAGGAGTACGTGTCGGGCCATATTCCGGGGGCTATCAACCTGCCGATCAAGGACCTCGAGCAGCGCCTACGGGATCTGCCGCACGACCAGGAGATCGTCGCCTACTGCCGCGGTCCGCACTGTGTACTTGCCTATGAGGCGGTGGAGCGCCTGCGCCAGTCGGGGTTTCAGGCGCGGCGGCTGCAGGATGGGTTTCCGGAGTGGCGCGAGGCGGGGCTGCCAGTCGAGACTACGAGTTACAGAAAATGACCAGCGCTCCTCGTGGTGACGGAATCACTATGAGTTGCCGTCGACCTAACCGGCGCTTGTTCGGACAACGTGCGTTTTTTTGCAAACGCCGCTGTCGTCACCGGGGATCCACGATTTTGAATCGAACCAGGACCCAGCGCAGCGCTGATTCTTGGGCGAAGAACCAGATCAATACATGCCACCCGCTATTGCGTCCAAAGTCGTCCCGATCCTTGCCCGTGGCCGAGTCCCGGACAGTGGCGGCCTGCAACCGGGCACATATCGAGTATTGGCAGAACGGCGGGCCCCATCCTTGGCGGGCAAGACCCAATCGAAGTGGAAGGTTCGCGCCACCCAATGGCAGCCAGCGCTGCGCCCAGCGCGAGTTTCTTTATGTCGGCAGTGATGCCGCAAACTCCCGCTACCAGCGCGGGCTAAGATTGACGGGGGCAGATTCGATGGTCGGCATCTTTCGCGACATACGCGGTTCGTGCCGCTGCAGGATGGTGTTGACGCTCTTGGCAGTCGCTTTTGTTGCGGGCTATGCGGCAACGGCGAACGCCTCCAGTCCTCTGTCCCAAACCGCATTGCCGCACTGGGCAGTAGCCCGGCAGGACGGACTGGCCGTCGAGCTTATCCAGCGCCCTATCGATCTGACCGAGGCGTTTTTCCAGGGGCGCGGCTTCACACCCAGCGTTTCACGGCAGATCGCTGATGCCTGCGTAATGGCGGTCGTTGTGAAGAACCTGTCCGCAGCCAGGACGATCCGGATCAATCTCGGTGATTGGCGGGTGGTTGCCGACGGCCACAAGAACCAGCTTCGCCTCGAAGCAGACTGGCACCGACAATGGGGTAAGGAGCGGGTCGCACCCTCGGCGCAGATCGCTTTCCGCTACGCCATGCTTCCGACCGTGGAGCGGCTTGGTGGCGGCGACTGGCTGCAGGGAATGGTTACCGCCAACCTGGGTCCCGGCCAGCGCTTCGATCTGCAGGTCCGCTGGACCGAAAACGGCGTACCAGAACAGGCATGGGTGCGCAACGTGTTATGCTCTGCCACTCGTTCAGCGATGGAGAAGTAACCGTGATGACGCGCTTCGCTGCCGCCGCAATCGTGTGGCTCGCCGCTGTGCCCGCCGGCCATGCCGTGCCGGCCGTATCTACGGCAGCACGCGTCGCTCCGAATTTCTCCCTAAAGGATCTCAATGGCAAAGTGCGGCATCTTACAAATTATCGCGGCAAGCTCGTCATCGTGAATTTTTGGGCGACATGGTGCCCGCCATGCCTCATTGAGATTCCTTCTATGGAGCGCACCTACGAAAAGTTTAAGGACAGAGGGTTCGTGATTCTCGGGGTGGAAGTCGGCGAGGGATGGAGCATAGTGCAGCCCTTCGCCGCACAAATGAAGATCACATACCCGATCCTGCTTGACCAGAATGCCGCGGTCAGCAGGAAGTGGGGGATGGTCGGGCTGCCAACAAGTTACGTAATCGACCCGCACGGACGCTTGGTCGATGTCCTGGTCGGCGGCAGGGACTGGTCGGCCCCGAAGCTGCAGGCGCGCCTGATGCAGCTGCTGCCGCGTCCTGCTCCCTCGGCCCCGACGGTTTCACACCGGCATAGGGCGCCAGCGCCGGGCTGATTTGTCGCGGTATGCGGGCGTGGCCAAACTGGCCCGTGCTCCGTGCCGATGAGTCTGAGAGACTTGGGACGCGCTCGCCGTCGCCGCAGACCCGGGTCTCGCCCTGTCTGTGCAACAAATCTTCCTTGGCGGGGTCAATTGCCTGAGCAATCAGGCACCGCTTTTTCCATGCTGGCCACGAAGCCGGCACCGGGCGCTTCGTATGCGGGCCACGACCAGGATGCGCGACAAGTCGCGTTGTTCAGGTTCGGAATGAAGCGTGCGGCACCCGCTCCGCCGGCGATTCCTCCTCTCAGTGTATCAGCCAAGTCACCGTAACCCGCCGATGTTGCACGCGGCCAGATGCGAATCGCTCCGCTTCATACTCCAAAAAACGCCCCCTGGCGGCGCCCACCCCGGGCAGTCAATCCGATGCCAGCAATGTGCCAACACCCGCCACGCCGACCTTTGCTATAACTAACCATATACGGAACAATAAAAATTATGCCCTCCTCGCCCGAAGTCCTTATCGTAGGCGCTGGACCCGCTGGGATTGCGGCGGCGCTGCGGCTGGTCCGCGCCGGAGTATCAGTGATGGTGCTCGAGGGCGCAGAGTATGCGGGTGCTGAGAACTGGTCCGGTTGCGTCTATCATGCTGAGGGCCTGCTGCGCGAAGATGTCCTGGGGCAGGAACTGTGGCGGCAGGCGCCGAAGGAGCGGCGTATCGTCGCACGCAGCCTGTTTCTGCATGACGGCATCAATGCTGCCGGTTTCGAGGCTCGGGCCCATGCCGGCAACGATTACGGCGAAGCATGGACGGTTCTGCGCCCCAAGCTCGATCGCTGGCTCGCGAGTCGCGCCATCGATTTCGGCGCTACGCTGATCACTGCCACCACGGTAACGGGTCTGCGCTATCACGGCGACCGTGTGGTTGGTGTCAATACCGACCGCGGGCCAGTGGAGGCTCCCGTGGTGTTTCTCGCCGAAGGTGACGCCGCCGGCTTGCTGACGCGCGAAGGCATTGAGCGCAAAAAGCTCCCGCATTATGCCCAAGGCATCAAGGCGCTGTTCCGCCTGCCGCCGCCGGAAATCGAAAAGCGATTTCAGCTGCAATCGGACGAGGGAGTGGCGCAGGAGTGGCTGCTACGCAACGGTCAGCTCGCCGGTCGCCCGACGCGGCTCAACATGACCGCCTTCCTGTACACGAACCACGACTCGCTCTCGCTTGGCCTGGTGCTTCCACTTGAGCGCCTGGCACAGGCAAGCATCGCCGATCACCCGCATCTTTTCGAACGCGTGCGCAACTTGCCGGTGATTGCATCCTACCTCGAGGGCGCGCAGCAGATTGCCTATGGTGCCAAAGTAATTCGTTCCGGTGGGGTCGACGAAACGCCGGAGTGGGTGCGCGATGGGCTGGCTGTTGGCGGCGGCAGTCTTGGTATCGGGCAAGAGGTGCCCTACCCGAATTTCATTGCGCCTGCCATCACCAGTGCGTTGACCTTTGCCGATGCAGTATTGCGCATACGCCGGAATGGTTCTGACTATACGCGTGAAAATCTGGAGCATGAATATGCCGAGGCATTGCGCAATACCGACGATTTTCGCAATGCCGCGCTTATACGGCGTTGGCCCAGCGCAATCCACGGTGGTCCGGCTCTGTTTGACCACCTGCCCGCCATGCTTGGTCAGATGATCGATGCCGACTACCTGCCGCCCGGCGCTCGCCGCGCCCAGCGGCGGCGTGCTCTTGGCGTTCAACTTGCCCATCTGCGCCGCGATGCGGCACAGGCTTTGCGCCTGGCCCGCGGATTTGGCCCGCGTCTGCATGCAGCACGGACGGCGGTGCCACTGCAGGTGCGTTTCCTGGTGGCACATGCCGGCAATGCGCCGGCGGAAATTGTGGTCCAGGACGATCCCGTGTTGGCGCTGGCTGCCAAGGCCATCGGCCATTTCTACGGCCGGCGTCTGCCGGCATTCGCCGATCGCGTGGCGATGGTCTGGCGTAGCATGGCGCGCTTGCCGTTGGTGCTTCCTCGCATCGCCGGTCTGGGCCTGAGCGCGTTATCCGGCGGCGCATCGCTGCTCAGTGATCTCGCGGCATACAAGACCGGCCGTGTACCGCTGCGCGCATTGCTCCTGCGGCCTTACCATCGCTATGAGGACAGCACGCGTAGTCAGCTTGACTGGGTCAGGGCGCACCGCAGCGCCGCTTCGCCTACAACCTGGATCGCCCCGCTTGTGCGGCACCAACCTGATCCACGACACGTGACTGTACCCCTGCACCTCGGCGCCTCGGCGCAACAGCTGCGCAACGTCTGTCCAGCGGAAGTCTACAGCCTGGTCAGCCAGCTGGGTGGGGTCGCGAGCCAGCACGAAAACTGTATCAAGTGCGAATCCTGCCGCGTGACAGTGCCTGGGGTGGACTGGAATCGGAACAGTGGCCATCGGTTTGTCTATCGGATACCGGGAAATGCCCGAAGCGGTCCGGACTCTTCCGTGACTTCCGCGTTGGAACTTGCCCCGATAGAGCCACTGCACTTGAGCGATGTTGAGCGCGGTTCGTGGCAAAGCCTGTATCGGTCTCTGCGCGCGCGGCCGGCGATGGTGGCCTGGGAGTGGCCGCGCGCCTGGACGAAGCTGCTCAAAGAGATTTCCCCTGGCGAATTGACGCAATCAACCCGCGCGCGCGTCAGCTCGTGGCTGCAGCGCAATGCTTACGGCTCGATGGAAACCGAAGTGCATGCCCTGCTGGAGCAGGCGCAGGCGTTGCCAATCGACGAGCGCAATGTGTGTGATCCCCATGCGCATCGGCTGCGGCGGTACGAATTCATGTGGGAGAAGCTCAAGGTTCATTTCTTGCCGGAAAGGCTCAAATCGCTGGTGCGCGCGCCCTGGGAACAATCAGACCGACGTGCCCTTTGCGACTGGATAGTCGCTGCACGCACGCACCGTGGCACTGCGGTGGAATGGTTGGCGTCTTGGTCGAGTGCACTGGCGTGGATCGCCGCCGGCCACTACCTGGCCGAAGAATACGCCGGGCGCACGATCGAGGATGCCCTGGCTGCACCCTTGTGGCGCGAGGAGGATGGCAATTCAAACTGGTTGTCGGCTGCCGCCGAGCGGCTTATCGACCCGCACGGTGGCGTGAAATCCGCTGGCGAGATCATTGCGCACGGTGCTGGTGCCGATGCTGCCCAGCCGGTACGCAGGCGTGTCGAGGCGGATCTTCGCAACTTTGTGGTCACGGCTGCGATGGCCGAGCTGAGTGTTGCACTGGCCCTCGGCCAGGCAGCGGTACTACGCCGTCGCGCGCTCGAATATGCCGCTACCCGGGTTCAGTTCCGCGGCGAACTGCAGGACATCGAGGGGCGCGATAGCATCGCCAAGTTCGGAGTAGTCAAGCAGATGCTGGCGGGCATCGAGTATGCGTACACGCTGCTTGGTCTGGCGCGTCGCTGGTGTCAGCGTGAGCCGGACCAGGTATTGTCGTTTGTGCGCGAGTGCATGGGTCCGTGGATGGATGCTGTGCCTTGGCTCGCCGGCCAGATCTTCGGGGGCATGGCATATTCGGAGGAAGATATTCTCGCGCCGCGCTACCGCGACGCGATCCTGTTCAGCCAGTGGCCGGGATCACGCGAGCTAGGAAATGAAGACCCGGATTTTGCAGCACGATTGCTGGCGCAGACGCTGCCGGGGATCGACTACGTTGTAGCCGAAAGCCTGTTGCAGTTCGCGAACGGGCGCCGACGCATCCGTGCATTGCACCCATCGAACGCCGATCCGCAGCGGCACAAGCCGCTGCGACCGCGCTACTCGCTCGCGTGGCAGGCGCACGAGAAATTTATCTACCAGAGCGGTTGCTTTCTGAACGGCCGCTTGCTCGCGCCCGATGAGTTGCTGGTCTCCGAGCACTATCGGCGCGATCCACTGCTGCGCCGCACGCGCGCCGAAGTTTTGCGGTTGTTGCGCCGCGGCTTTCGCAGCCCGCGCAGGGATGAACCTTATGGCCGCTACATAGATTCCCTGCACGGAATGCCGCAACGCGACGTCCAGCTGCTGCGCGACTTCAATGCCTTTGCGACCATCGTGCCCAAGGAACTCGGGGGAAAGGGCTGGAGCAAGGCCCAGTACTCGGTGCTCACTAACCTGTGCATGGGCGAAAAGGATACGGCCACTGGACTGCTGGTCATGGCCAGCACCAGCATCGGCACTATGCCGGTGCTGCTGGGCCGCGAAAAGGATCTGCCGCGGTTGCGCCGGGAGATCGGCGCGTTCTTGGCCGACATGCCGGGATGGCGGGCATTGGTGGATAGCCTGGACCAACTCATCACCATGGTCGAGCGTCCGGAGCCCAAGCCGTTGCGTCGGGCACTGGAGCGCTTGGGCGCGCAGATACAGAGCATGTTCCTCTTCCCGGGCTCGACGCTCAAGTACCTGATACGCGATTTTCTCGCACTTGTGCAGCAGACGGTGGAAGCCGCCAAGGCGCGCGACCTGAATGCATTCGGCGCGGGCCTGAGGCAGTGCCGGGACGGGTTGCCGGCAGTGCGTGCGCGGCTTACGGATGAACAGCAGGAACTCGACGCCCGCGAGCATGCACACGGGCGCTTCCTGCAGTTTCTCGCCTGTGGACAGATCAGCGCTTTTGCGCTGACGGAGCCGGCGGCGGGTTCTGACACTGGAGGCATTCAGACGCGCGCTGTACTGCGTGAGGTGGAAGCGCAGGTTGACGCACAAGGGCTGTACCGCTTCATTGCTGCCGGCACCGAGAAGCCGCGTGTACTGCTGGATGCGGCGCGACTGGTGTTCGAATCGCGCCAGGCGTTTTTTCGTCTTCCGGACGGCAGTTTAGCCAGCCTCGATGACAGTGACTGGGACATGGCACGCAACAGCGGCTGCCGCCGGATTTGCGTCGGCGAGCACGCCTATCCCTATGACGACATAGGCACCGTTGTCGTCACGAATGGCAAGACCTTCTATCGCTACTGGGAACTGTCTGGAAACAAGATGTGGATCACCAACGGATCGGTCGCGGATCGTTACTGCTTGTACGCGCAGACCGCGCTCGGCGAAACCGGTTTCATGCTCGAGCGCCGTTCCGAAGGCCTGCGCATCGGGCCGAACGAGAACAAGCTCGGCCAACGCGCCTCGCCGACCAACGAATTGACTCTGGACCGGGTGCGCGTGGGCGCCGATCAGGTGATCGGCTTCGCGGGCCATGGGCAGGTGAACGCACTCGAGACGCTGAGCGTGGGGCGTGGTGGTCTCGTCATGAGCTGTGCCACTCTTGCTGAGCGCGTGCTGCACGAGTTTTTGCCGGTGTGGCAGAAGGATCCGATACTGCACGCTGCGGCCCAGGCAGAGTGTGACCGGCTGCAAACGTTGGCCGCGCGTCTGATGGGCCTGATGGACCGGTCCAACCTGCAGCGTGGAGACTTTCGCATCGAGGCGGCGTTTTCAAAGTACCTCGCTTCCGAAGGTGCGCACCGTATTCTCGGCTGGCTTGAGAAGCTCTATGGACCGATGGCAGCCGCACGCGAGGTGATGCTGGAAAAATGGCGGCGCGATATACGCATCCTGAACATCTACGAAGGGACAAACGAGGTCCAGCGCTTTCTCGTGCTCAAGGATCTGCCGAACCTACTGCGCGAGCAGGCCACTCCGGTTGTGGACAATGCGCAGCTCGATGCCGCGCTGCAGACATTCCGCGACTTCGTTGCGGTGCGTGTCGCGCGACTCGGTTCCGCGGTTTGGCAGAATCCGGACTTTCAGGCGCGCTGGTTCCCCGTGGTCGACTGGGCGGCCGAGCTTTACAGCTGGTCGGCGCTGCACGAGCGCATCCGCCTGCTTGATTTTCACGGTGACCCTGTGGACCGCGAGAATATCGCGCGCCTGCGTGCGAGCGAAGTCAGCATCACGCAGCATGTGCAGGATGTGGCCCGAATGGTGTGCGCGGATTTCGAGCGGGCCGAGCGCGGTGAGGAGTATCCCGGTGAGGCTGCCCTGACACTAGCGCGCGTGGCACTGGCCGCGCCGGCGCCAGCGGATGACGGCCCGGTGGCAGTGGGCGGGCTGGGTGGAGAGTGGGCTGTCGTGCTGCGCAGCCGCTTCGAATCCGGTGCGCGTGGACTCGATTGGGTCGGGTGGAATCCGGCGGATCTTGCGGTCTTGGATCGCCTGCTGTGCTGGTCGGACCGGTTTCCGGCGCTGCAGGTGAAAGTCGCCGCAATCGCGCCGCACGGTATCGACGACCCGTTGCGTTGCCTGCAGGCGGCAGGCGCAGAGGTTCTGCACCTCGCTCAGCCGGCCGGTGCCGCCGACATGGCCGGTGCCGCGCAGGCTATTATGCACGCCTGGCCGCAGGTGCGGCGCTGGGCCTTCGGATGTGCCGCATCCAGCGTGCGCGATCACGGCTTTGTTGCCAACATGGGGCGGCTGCTCGGCATCGATCTCGTTGAGGGCGCGACTGCCGTAGGTGCTGTCGCGCGCGGCCTGTGGATGGAGGATGCATCCTGGAAGCGGTGGTTCATCGCCGACCAACGTCGTACCGCATTTGTCTGGGATTTGAAGCCCAACGGTCGCACCGGGCACTACGGTGTGCGCGATTGGCTGGCGGTGCTGCGCACAGAACTAAAAGGCAGCGAAATCAGCGCGCAGCTGTTGGCAGCAGCAGTACGACCACTGTCCCCACTGCCGGCCGGCGATTTGCCGCGGCGCTTCGACGACGCCGACGAGCTGGCCACCTGGATCAAAGGCCGGTTCGGTACGGCTGCTATCGCCGATAAGCCGGCGGCGATGCGGCCCGCACAGGTACCACTCGCCGGCCCTAATCTGTGGCTGACTTCGGCGGACATGCTGACCGGCGCCAGCCGGGCACCGGCACTGCGGGCACTCGTTGTACTCGGTGCGGGATTTGGCGTACTCACTTGGCATCGGGTCGGTCAGACGCCATCGCCGGGTTCGTTTGTGCTGGCCCAGCCGGGATTTGCCGGGCTATGGCAGCTGCCGGTACAGGGCGAAGTGCTGTGGGGGGCTTTGGCTGACGTGCTGGCGGCACATATCGGTGTGCCCCAACGCATCGTGTTGGGCGCGGAACACCGTGCACTCGGGGCGGTGCTGGCAGCACGCCTTGGAATACCGCTGTTTGACGAAGTCATCAGGGTAACGCCCGATGCGGTGACCTGTTCCCATGACGGTTACGAGGCGGATTACCCGCTGCCGCGCGCCGCGCTGCTGATCATAAACCGTGCCGGTCCAAAAGTGGAACTGGCCGCCCCGGCATCCACGCCGATCCTTGTCACGATGCTGCCGGTTGCGCGCCTGCGAAGTTCGGCCCTGGTGCGCGCTCGGGCGCATTCCGCCGCTGCGATTGGTGGCCTGGCGGCGGCGAAGATCATTGTGGACGTGGGACTCGGCATTGCAAACCAGTCGACATACAAAGAGCTGGTTCCGCCGCTATGTGTGGCGCTCGAACGTCTTAGCGGTACGGCCGTGGAGCTCGGGGCAACACGCAAGGTAACGCAGGAGCTCAAGCTTCTGCCGACCGACCGCCAGATCGGCCAGACTGGCGTCCCGGTGGCGCCGACGCTGCTGTTGGCACTGGGCGTTTCCGGGGCACCGCAGCATATGGGTTGGATCGATCGGGGTGCCGTAGTGGTTGCCATCAATCGCGATCCGGATGCACCGATCTTCAGTTGGTCGCGTCAGAATCCGGGACCGCATGTAATCTGCTGTGTCGGCGACCTCTTGGAGTGGGTGCCGGCACTGGTGCGATCCTTGACGGCCGATGCTGCTGTACAGAGCGTCTAGATGACAGGCATGGATGCCCGCTGGCGCACTGCCGGAGCGCAGCACCGGGCCGCGCACATTCCGTGGTTTCTGGCCCCGGCTGTTTCCCGGGTAGGATTGAGGCAGACAGGGTGGTGCAACGGCTTTCCGCCACTGCAGTCGATTAGGAGGCAGCAATGTCAGATGCAAAGGTTTACGTCGTCGATGGTGCACGCACGCCGTTTCTCAAGGCGCGCGGCCAGCCAAACGAGTTCAGTGCTGCTGACCTGGCGGTAGCCGCCGCCCGCCCGCTGCTGGCGCGTGCGCCATTTGCTCCGGAGCAAATAGACGAAGTTATCGTGGGCTGTGTGATTCCGGCGCCGGACGAGGCGAATGTTGCACGCATCATCGGGCTGCGCCTCGGCTGCGGTAAAGCCGTCCCAGCCTTTACGGTCCAGCGCAACTGTGCTTCCGGGCTGCAGGCGTTGGCAAGCGCGCGCGAGCGGATTGCCCAGGGTCACGCGCATCTAATTCTCGCTGGTGGCACCGAAGCGATGAGCCGCGCGCCGATCCAGTGGAATACCGCCATGACCGGCTGGCTTGCCGGAGTACTGCGTGCCCGCAATCCGATTGCGCGCCTTCGCGCGATAGCCGCCTTCCGGTTGTCGCATCTGGTGCCGGTATACACGTTGCTGTTGGGACTGACCGACCCGCTGGTAAAGCTGAATATGGGCCAGACCGCGGAGATTGTTGCGCATCGCTTCGGTATTACGCGCGCTGAACAGGATACCTATGCGCTCGCCAGTCATCAGCGCCTGTCGGCAGCCTATGACGCCGGGCAGATGCGCGATGAGATCGAGCCGCTATACGATACCCGCGGCCGCATCCACCAGGAGGACAGCGGTTTGCGCAGGGATACCGACATGAACCAGCTCGCCAAACTCAGGCCAGTGTTCGACCGGAAGTACGGCGTGGTGACCTCGGGCAACAGCTCGCAGGTGACCGACGGAGCGGCGATGCTAATACTGGCGAGCGAAACCGCCGTGGAGCGCTACAGTCTGCCGGTGCTGGGCGAGCTGCTCGGCGAAGATTGGGCTGGTGTCGATCCCAGTCAGATGGGCCTCGGGCCGGTGCATGCTGTGGCGAAATTGCTAGCCCGGTTCGAGCTTAGCATGGAGGATATCCGGCAGATGGAACTCAACGAGGCATTTGCCGCGCAGGTGCTTGCCTGCCAGGCAGCATGGGCGAGCGCTGAATATGCCCGCGACGAACTCGATCTCGACGTCCCGCTCGGCCCCATGGAGCCGGCGCGTCTGAACACCGAAGGCGGTGCGGTCGCGATCGGCCATCCCGTCGGGGCAAGCGGCGCACGCATCGTCTTACATCTGCTGCGCTCGCTGCGCCGCCACGGAGGAGGGCTTGGTGTCGCAACCCTTTGCATCGGCGGCGGTCAGGGTGGCGCGATGCTGGTGCGTGTGGAAGGAGAACCGGCATGAGCGTGGACATCGACGTTGTCAACTGGCGTATGGAGGAAGCCGACGAAACCATCGTGCTGACACTCGACGTGGCCGGACAGCGCGCAAACGCGTTGTCTTCCACGGTGTTGGAAGAATTCGACCGCATCCTCGGGCAGATTGAAAGCCGTCCACTCCAGGGCCTGGTCATTCGTTCAGCGAAGGTCAACGGCTTCATCGTGGGCGCGGATGTTAACGAGTTCCAGAAGATCGTCGACTCGACGCAAGCCGCTGCCCTCGCGCGCGCTGGCCAGACCGTATTCAACCGGCTTGCAGGATTGCCGTTTCCCAGTGTAGCGCTGATTCACGGCAATTGTCTGGGCGGGGGCCTGGAACTGGCTCTGGCCTGCACCTATCGAATTGCGCGCGAGGATGAGGCTACGCGGCTGGGGTTACCCGAAGTGCGGCTGGGTATTCATCCAGGTTTCGCCGGAAGCGTGCGGTTGCCGCCCCTGATCGGCGATCTAGCGGCGCTCGATCTCATGCTAACCGGTCGCACGGTGAGCGCGCGCCAGGCATTTGCGCTGGGGCTTGTAGACGAAACCGTGCCGGAGCGCCATCTGTTGAATGCCGCGCACGCGTTCATTGCTCGCCACCCGCACCGCAGGCGCGCCACCTGGTGGAAGCGCGCACCGTCGTGGCCATTCCTGCGCCAGCCGGTTTTTCGCCTGCTGCAGCGGCAACTGCATAAAAAGGCGAACCCTGACCATTATCCGGCCCCGTACCGGGCGCTCGATCTGTGGCGTCGGGCTGCCTCGCAGGAGGAGGAAGCGCTATCGCTGGGAGAGCTGCTTGTTGGGCGCACCAGCCGCAACCTGGTAAGCATCTTTCTGCTTGGTGAGGAGTTGAAGCGCAACGGGCGCCGCAACCCGCATGGCATCGCGCACCTCCACGTAATCGGCGCCGGTACCATGGGTGCGGATATAGCCATCTGGGCCGCGTTCAAGGGTTTCCGTGTGAGCCTGCAGGACCAGCAGCCGGAGGCGCTCGCGCGCACTGTCAAGAAAGCCTACGGATTCTACAGAAAGAAACTCAAAAAGCCGGTAGCAATTCAAAATGCGATGGATCGATTGATGCCGGACGCGGGTGGTAACGGCCTGCGCCGGGCCGATCTTGTCATCGAGGCCATAGTCGAGAATGCGGACGTTAAACGCGGGCTATTTCGGACCATCGAAAGCATAGTGCGTCCGGGTGCCCTGCTTGCAACCAATACCTCGAGCATCCCTCTGGAGGTGCTGGGTGAGGCGCTCAAAGATCCGTCACGTCTCGTCGGGCTGCACTTCTTCAATCCGGTGGCGCAAATGCAGCTCGTCGAGATTGTACGCGGGAAGCAAACCAGCGACTCCGCTCTGGAGCGTGCCCGGGCTTTTACCGTCGCAATCGAGCGCCTTCCTCTCGATGTCCGGAGCAGCCCGGGATTCCTGGTTAATCGCGTGCTGATGCCGTATCTCATCGAGGCGATGACCCTGGCGCAGGAAGGGATTCCGATCGAGCAGATCGATCAGGCGGCGACGCGCTTTGGAATGCCCATGGGCCCGGTGCTGCTGGCCGACACAGTGGGTCTGGATATCTGCCTGTCAGTGGCGGAAATGCTTTCCGGGCCACTCGGCATTTCGGTACCGGATCGCCTGCGTGAGGCCGTCGAGCGCGGTGATCTTGGAAAAAAGTCGGGGCGCGGCTTCTATGTCTTCGACAGATCCGGCAGGCCTCGCCACCGCGCGGTCCGTGGGCATACCGATACACCTGTTATCGAGCGGCTGATCCTGCGTATGTTGAACGAAGCGGCCGCCTGCCTTCGTGAAGGCGTGGTCGATGACCCTGATTCCGTTGACGTCGGAATGGTCTTCGGGACAGGGTTTGCGCCCTATCTGGGCGGACCCATGCGCTATGCCGAGGCCCTGGGGGAGGTCGGCATTGCCAGTAGTCTCAGGCGGTTGGCGCAGGAATATGGCCCGCGCTTCGAGCCCGATGAGGCATGGGCTAGGTCGGATCTGTTGACACATCATACTGTTCCGCGGAGTTGACCATGCGGGTCCCGATTACTGAACAGACAACCCTGCCGCAGTTGTTCCTGGCCCGTATCCAGAATACGCCGAGCAAACTGGCCTACCGCCAGTTTCACGCAGATCCCAGCGCCCCCCAGGACGTGCATCGCGGCCGATGGCAGGACATCGACTGGGCAGAAGCGGGACGCGAGACGGGATGCTGGCGCGCGGCGCTGCGCAACGAGGGTCTCAAGCCGGGGGATCGTGTGGCGCTTTGTATGCGGAACCGGATCGAATGGATTCTCTTTGATCAGGCGGCGCTCAGCCTCGGGCTGGTCGTGGTACCGTTGTTCTACAACGACAGGCCGGACAACATGGCCTGGTGCATGAATGACGCCGGTGTGCGGCTGCTCCTGCTCGAGGATGGGTCGCTCTGGAGCGGGCTGCGCGGGCAGATTCCGGCGCATGCGCGCGTGATCTGCATCAACGACGTGCCCGTGGGTGACGCGATCGCAGTGGCCGTGTCCGGATGGCTGCCGGCACAAGGTGAAGCCCTGGATGCCGGTCCTGCACGTGCCGCGGATCTGGCGACGCTGGTGTACACATCGGGCACCACCGGCCGCCCCAAGGGTGTGATGCTGAGCCACCGCAATATCGTGAGCAACGTCAGCGCCGGTCTGGATGCGGTGCCAGACGTGAACGCCGATGATCTGTTTCTGTCTTTTCTGCCACTTTCGCACATGTTCGAGCGCACCGTGGGTTATTACCTGTGCATGTGCGTCGGCGCCCGCACCGTTTTTGCGCGCAGCATCTCGGAGCTCTCGCAGGATCTGCTGAGTCAACGCCCAACGATCCTGGTGTGCGTGCCGCGCATATTCGAGCGCATCTATGCGCGCATGTACGAAAACCTGCCGCTCGGGTGCTGGCGCCGGCGCCTGTTGGAACAGGCGATCGATGTCGGGTGGAGGCGGTTTGCCGGACAGGCGCGGTGGGGCGACAGATTCCTTTGGCCTCTGCTCGATGCGCTTGTTGCGCGCAAGCTGCGCCGGCGGTTGGGCGGGCGCATGCGCCTGATCGTGTCCGGCGCCGCGGCGCTTGCACCGCAGCTGTCGCGCACCTTTCTTGGGCTTGGGCTGCCCCTGTTGCAAGGATATGGACTCACCGAGTTTTCACCTGTGGTGAGCTGCAACCGCCTCGGGGATAACGATCCTGCCTCGGTCGGGCGACCGCTCACCGGAGTCGAGATCAGGACTCTGGACGACGGCGAGCTGTTGGTGCGCGGCCCGGGAGTGATGCTCGGTTACTGGAACAACCCGGTAGCGACAGACGCCATGATCGACGCTGAAGGCTGGTTGCACACCGGTGATGTGGTACGCATCGAGGGCGGGCGAATTTACATTGTCGGGCGTGCCAAGGAGATCATCGTGCTCAGCAACGGAGAAAAAGTCCCGCCGGCTGATGCTGAGCAGGCGATAATGCTCGATCCGGTCTTCCAGCAGGTGATGGTGGTGGGCGAAGGCCGCGCGCATCTTGGTCTTCTGGTCGTTAGCAGGCTCGATGACGAGCGCGCCCTGTGCCAGCGCGCCAACATCCAGTTGCGGGCTTTCCCGGGTTACGCGCGGATATGTCATATCGTGTGCATCGCCGAACCTTGGACGGTAGAGAATGATCTGCTTACGCCGACACTCAAGCTGCGCCGGAGCAAGGTCGAGGAGCGCTTTGCCAGGGAGATCGAGGAAATGTATCGCCGCCAGGATCTGTGTCGTTAGCCGCGGTCACTCGACGGCAACGTCCACAATCATCGCCGGGCAGGCACCGAACCCACTTACCTGCAGTCGGGGATATTGAAGGCTTCCTGCAAGGTGGCGCGCTGGCGCGCAAGTTCGGCGCAGTCCAGAAGGAAAACGCTTTCATCGCCGCTGCGCGTGGATAGCCATACGAAGGGCACGTGCGGGAATCGCTGTTCCAGTGCATCGCGGCTATTGCCGACCTCTACGACAAGAATTCCCCCGGGCGCTAGGTGATCCTGCGCCTGCGCAAGGATGCGCGTAACCGCCTCCAGGCCATCCATTCCCGAGGCGAGCGCCAGTTTCGGTTCGTGGTGATACTCGGCCGGCAGCGCCGCCATCTCGTCGGCCGCAACATATGGCGGATTGCTCACGATGAGGTTGTAATGCTCGCCGGCAAGCGCGCTGAACAGGTCCGATCGAACCAGCCGCACACGTGTTTCCAGCTCATGAGCCGCGACGTTAATCCGCGCCACCTCGAGTGCCTCCGCTGAGATATCCGCCGCATCCACCTGCGCTTGCTGAAAAATCCTCGCCACTGCAACGGCGATGCAGCCGCTGCCGGTGCATAGATCGAGTACGTGGCGCACGCGCTGCTTGTCGATCCACGGCTGAAATTCATCCAGGACAAATTCTCCGATCAGAGAGCGCGGCACGATGACTCGTTCGTCTATGTAGAACCGTAGGCCCGCGAACCAGGCTTCGCGCAGGAGATATGCGGCGGGCTTGCGTGTATCAATGCGCCTTTTTATGATCTGCCGCACTGCGGCTAGCTGCGACGTATTCACAGGCCGGTCCAGCTGGCTGTCAAGATCGACCGGCGTAACGCCAACGGTTGTTCCCACCAGCCACGCCGCTTCGTCGAGAGCGTTGTCGGTGCCGTGGCCGAATGCAATGCCGGCTTCGCGCAGCCGCTGTTCGCCCCACAGGACCAGCTCGCGCACGGTCGCGGATTGCACTCGGGATTTGGCGTTCATGGTTCGCCTGGATTGTACGGCATCCGCCGGCGACTTCGCCATTGCGCTGTCATGCCAAAGCTGCTGAAATTTCGCTACCGGCAGGCGGCGCGCCAGCCGACATAGCGGTTTCCTTACGGAGCGTTTGCGATGAGCCGGTTGTTCTCGCCTTTGAAACTGCGCGGACTGGAGTTCAAGAACCGCATCTTTGTTTCCCCTATGTGCCAGTACTCAGCGCCAGGTGGACTCGCCACTTCCTGGCATCTGGTGCATCTCGGCAGCCGTGCCGTCGGCGGCGCCGCCCTGGTAATGACCGAGGCGGCTGCGGTGAACCAAGCCGGCCGCATTTCGCCGCAGGATCTCGGGATCTGGTCTGATGCGCATGCCGGGGCATTGGCGCCCATCACGCGCTTCATCAGTGATTGTGGGGCGGTGCCCGCAATCCAGCTGGCGCATGCTGGACGCAAGGCATCTACCAATGTGCCGTGGCGCGGTGGTCATCCGGTCCTTGCCAGCGAGGGAGGATGGCAGCCGCTTGCGCCGAGCCCGTCGTCGTTTGCTCCGGACTCTCCGGTTCCTGCTGCACTCGGTGGTGCGGACATCGACCGCGTGGTCGAGGAATTTGCGGATGCGGCGCGCCGCAGCCTTGACGCCGGCTTCAGGGTGGCCGAGATTCACATGGCGCACGGCTACCTGCTGCATGAATTCCTGTCACCGCTCAGCAACCGTCGCGATGACGAGTACGGAGGCAGCCTGGAAAACCGGTGGCGGTTTCCGCTACGTGTCGCGCGCGTGGTGCGCGAGGTTTGGCCTCAGGACCTGCCGGTGTTCGTGCGTATTTCCGCAACGGACTGGGTCGAAGGCGGCTGGGACCTCGTGCAGTCGGTGCAGCTAGCGCGCCGGCTGAAAGCGTTGGGTATTGACCTCATCGATTGCTCCAGCGGCGGAGTCATTCCCGACGCACGCATCGCGCCAGGTCCGGGATTCCAGGTTCCGTTCGCAACCGCGATCCGGAACGAGGCGGAAATCGCCACGGGCGCCGTGGGATTCGTCACCGAGCCGTTTCAGGCCGAGCAGATCGTCGCGACCGGCCTTGCTGACGCCGTATTGCTTGCTCGCCAGCTGCTGCGCGATCCGTATTGGCCGCTGCACGCCGCCCGCGCCCTCGGTTTCGACCTGCCATGGCCGGTGCAGTACGAACGGGCAAAGCTGCGCTGAATTGCTGCATGGCTGGATGCGCCCAATCGAGTGCGTCGACTGGGTGGTGCACCCCGGGGCCATGCAAGGTGGCGAGCCGCTCAAGCTGATACAGGATTACCGCGATGCTCGTGCGCAGCCCATCGCGCCGACCCACTTGCTGTCTTCCAGACCTGTCGCGAGCGGCATCTGGCGGTACGCATCGCGGATGATATTCTGTGATCGGCGCGTGAGCCGGTAATCCCTATCTGGCCCCGGCCGCTCGTGCCGCAGGCGTGGACGGAGCACGCAGCATCGGCTTCAGCACGCGCCAGACGTTGGCGAGCGCCTGTGGTTCCCCGGCCGCGCGTGGATGCAGCCCATCCGGCTGCATCAGTCGCGGTTGCAAAGCCACCCCTTGGAGCAAGAACGGAACCAGCGGCACGTGATATTCTCGCGCAAGATCCGGATAGACCTGGTGGAATTTTTCCGTGTAGGCCTGGCCGTAATTGGTCGGGAGGTACATGCCGACCAGAAGCACCCGTGCTCCGTGATGAAGCGCCATAGCGATCATCGCCGACAGGTTGGCGCGCATCTCTGTCAGCGGTAGCCCGCGCAGACCGTCATTGGCCCCGAGCTCAATGATGACGATCCGGGGGCGGTGGCGCGTCAGCGTCGCAGGAAGGCGTTGGCGCCCGCTGCTGGTCGTATCGCCGCTGATGCTGGCATTCACTACATGGTAGGGATAGCCTTGGTGTTCGAGTCGCTGCTGGAGCAGGGTGGGCCAGCCAGAGCTCAGAACTATGCCGTAACCTGCGCTCAGGCTGTCGCCCAGAATCAGTATGACCGGTGCCGCGGCCACGGCATCGCCGGCAAACAGTAGCAATGCCAAGAACAGGACTCGTTTCGTCACGGGGACATTACATCATGTACATGGTGCAGGCGCAAAAGCTCTGCAAGCGTGTGGCGAGCCCCGAGGGAACACTGACGCTGCTCGATGAGGTCGACCTGGCAGTCGCCGCGGGCGAAGCCTGCGCCATAGTTGGTGCATCCGGATCAGGAAAGTCGACCTTGCTGGGTCTGCTCGCAGGACTCGATGCGCCAAGCGCCGGACGCGTTGTGCTGGACGGTGTCGATCTGGGCACGCTCGACGAGGATGGGCGCGCGCGGCTACGTGCCGGACGTGTGGGTTTCGTGTTCCAGTCATTCCAGCTGCTGCCTGCTCTTACCGCTCTGGAAAACGTCATGCTTCCATTGGAGCTAGTCGGTAGCCCGGCAGCGGGGCGCACGGCACGGGAGGTTCTCGCGCGCGTCGGCCTAGCGAATCGTTTGCGTCACTACCCCAACCAGCTGTCCGGCGGCGAGCAGCAGCGTGTGGCGATTGCCCGCGCATTTGCGCCAAAACCGAAGATTCTATTCGCCGATGAGCCCACCGGAAACCTCGATCATGCCACGGGCGAGCGTGTGATCGACCTGATGTTTTCGCTCAATCGCGAGCACGCGACTACTCTGCTGCTCGTCACGCATGATGAGGCTGTGGCAGCGCATTGCCACCACCGGCTGCACCTCGCAGCTGGCCGTCTGCGGGACGATTCCGGACCGGGCGCGAGCGAGCGGACTGAGCTGCCGGAGGCGGCCGGTGAAAATATTTAGACTTTCCCTGCTTGGTTTGCTGCGGGACTGGCGCGCGGGTGAACTTCGGGTGCTGGCATTGGCGCTCGCCATCGCCGTCGCGAGCACGACCGCAGTTGGGTTTTTCACCGATCGCGTGCGGCAGCTCATGGAAGGTCAGGCCTCGGCGCTGCTCGGCGCAGACCTCGCGGTGGTCTCCTCCGATCCTATCGATCCCGGGTTCGCCGGTAATGCCCGCAGTCTCGGTCTGGAAACGGCGGAGACAGTCAGTTTTCCAAGCGTTGTGCTCGCCCGCGGAAAGACCCAACTGCTCGCAGTCAAGGCGGTGAGTACCGGCTACCCGCTACGCGGGATGCTGCGGGTCGCGCAAGTTCCCTATGGCAGCGAGTCGCCGACGCGCGCCATCCCGGCACGCAACACGGTATGGCTGGGTCCACGTGCGCTCACTCGTCTCGAGCTGCGCATAGGTGACAGGCTCAAGCTCGGTTCCTCGGTACTCACGATCGCCAAGGTACTCGGTTACGAGCCCGACCGCGGAGGCGATCTGTTTGGTATCGCGCCCCGACTGCTGATGAATCTCGATGACATGTCGGCTACCCGCTTGATTGGCCCGGGCAGTCGCGTCGGTTACCGCCTGCTCATCGCCGG
>VFSW01001403.1_pt1 | contig 36778 bp, 31 predicted proteins | sample 5358111 | NCBI WGS metagenome assembly VFSW01 (sample SAMN11554181, study PRJNA540505) | mine drainage metagenome | isolation source: sediment from site ElyBrook_90M | place: USA: Ely Copper Mine, Vershire, VT | collected 2017 | reverse complement strand
GACCGGCGCGCTCACGCCGGTGGCGGGTTCGCCCTTCGCGGCGGGCACCACTCCCGTTGGCGTGGCAGTCGATCCCACCGGCAAATTCGCCTATGTGGCCAACAGAAACGGCAACAACGTTTCCGCCTACACCATCAACGCGACGACTGGCGCGCTCACGCCGGTGGTGGGTTCGCCCTTCGCGGCGGGCACCAATCCCTATGGCGTGGCGGTCGATCCCACCGGCAAATTCGCGTACGTTACGAATTTTGGCGCCACCAACGTGTCAGCCTACGGCATCAACGCGACGACTGGCGCGCTCACGCCGGTGGCGGGTTCGCCCTTCGCGGCGGGCACCACTCCCGTTGGAGTGGCAGTCGACCCCACCGGCAAATTCGCGTACGCTGCCAATCGCGACTCCAGCAACGTCTCCGCATACACGATCAACGCGACGACTGGCGCGCTCACACCGGTGGCGGGGTCACCCTTCGCGGCGGGTACCAATCCCTATGGAGTGGCGGTCACGAAATAGCCCCGAACGCCAGGCCACTGCGAACGCACGGCGCGACAAGCTCAGGGTGACACCAAGCTCAGGGTGACACCGGGGTCACGCGCGCTGCCCGATCCATCCGGCGAATGCGGGCTTCATAAGGTATCCGCACGAATTCCGGCTAAGGCGCTGCAATGAAATACGCTCTCGGACGTTACGTCTATGGCTTGGCGGCGGTTGCTTCCGGTATCTGTGCCTTGGCGTGGCATGACTTCAGCAATTGGCAACAGGTCACAGCGTTGGGAAACGCTCCTCAGCGCGAGATTCTCGCGTACGTCGTGGCCACCATCGAAGTCCTTGGAGGCGTAGCCGTTCAATGGCCGAGAACGGCCCGCGCCGGCGCGTTCGCACTGGGTGCAATCTACTACGCCTTTGCCTTGATGGCGGTACCGTCCATCATTGCCCATCCGCTCGTCTACAATGGCTTTGGCAACTTCTTCGAGCAGTTCTCATTAGCCTCGGGGGCCCTGATCCTCTATGCGCGTTGCGGTCCAATCGCTTCGGCTCGGACCGCAAGATTGGCTCAGATCGGGTACTACTCGTTCGGTATTTGTCTTCTCTCGTTCGCACTGGAGCAACTTTTATATCTCTCTGCGACAGCGAGTCTCGTTCCGAAATGGATTCCGCCTGGACAAACGTTCTGGGCGATGGCAACCACCGCCGCGTTTGCTCTTGCCGCTATCGCTCTACTCACGGGGTTCATGGCTCGGCTCGCGTCGCGATTAACCACGGCGATGATCGTAAGTTTTGGCGTGCTGGTATGGCTGCCGGCGCTCTTCGCCGACCCCCATAGCTTTCCGAGCTGGGCCGAAAGTACGGAGACTCTCGCGATCGCCGCGTCGGCGTGGGTTGTCGCGGACCTTCTTGGCCACCGTCGCGCAGCAGAGTCTGAACCCGCGAGTCTAGCTTAGCGACGTTGCTTTTTCGAGGCGCTCAGCAGCCGAGCCGCCGGTTCGTCTGCGTCCGCTTTGGTCGCACGAACGGCTCCCGGACGATGATGCGGCGGCGTATATATCGTGAACAGTTTGAGCGCTGCGCCGGTGCTCGCCACGAAGTTGTGCTGCGTGCCGGCGGGCACGACGACGACGTCGCCGGCGGCAACTCGCCGTCGATCGCCCTCCTTTTGTCTTCGCCGTTTCTGCGCGACGCATGGTATGGTAGCTGCACCGTGAAAAATTTCCCAGAGGCTCGCGACCAAGAGCCTTGTAAAACATCCAGCATTCTCGCCCATGGCGGGACCGAAGACGATGCGTCGGAAGTTCCGACGCTTCCGCGGCCGCTACCGCTCAGAGAGCGCTTCTTTCTTGGCTGGGGTCCGCGCGTCGTCTGAGCTGCGCCTCGACGGCGTGCGTGACGCCTTCGCATAGGGGCATCGGCCTGCGAAGAGAAGCCCTGCGTCGAAGGAGGACACCATGCTTCGCAGTTTTTCATTTTTTATAATTCTCGCCGCACTGGTAGGCGCCGTTGCGGTCGCCGCGCCCGCCGGTCCCGCGCTACCGCCGCAGCCGAGAGTCCATCCCTTGGGGATCCCGCGCAACGCGGTGCTCCTCTCGCCGTGCATTCGCACGATGGGCGAGCACTGGGCCGCGCTTCGAGATATGCCGACCGGGCCGATTTACGGCGTGTGGCAAGGCAAGCCGGTCTTCACCGAGATCATGGTCTCCGTCGCGCAGCTTCAGCATGGTTTCAGCTGGGCGAACGTACGCGCGCTTCCGGGCTACCACATCGACCACGTCGACTTTGAGTTCGAGCCGCACGGGCACGAAGGATTCCCCGTGCCGCACTACGATCTGCACGCGTACTACGTCTCGCCTGCGGAACAAGCACGCATCTGCCCGAACGGCATTCCGGATCCGGCGATGAAGCCGACGAACCGCTGAATGCGGCTATAGTGCTGGCCGGCGACGGTCTACGAGCAGTGGTTGCGCTCCGTACGCGAACGCGCCGTTCGCATCTGCGAGCGTAAAGGCGCACGCTCCTATTCCGTCGCCGGCGAGCGTGCTGCGCGCTTGCAAGAAGATCCATTCGCCGGCGGGATAGCGTAGAAACGTCACGGTAAGTCGCGGCGGAACGGAGATCCACTCCTCGAGAGAGCGTTCGGCGCTAATGCCGTTGGCAGAGTCTGCCACGACGAGCGCGCGCTCCAACGGCCGCAACGCCTCTCCGGCGACGAGCGGCAAGCGAAGGCGCGTCCAAACCTCGGCGGGGCCCGGCGACCCGTATCCACCGCTGACGAAATGCCACGCGATCGCCTCGCCGTAACCCCATCCTTCCAAACCGGGAAACTCGCGCAGCTCGCGAGCGCCGCTTAAGTCCGGAGGCGGCGCGTCGGGTGCCGCAGCGTTTTCTTGCGCGAGCACGCGGATGCGCCAAACGCGCGCGACCGCGAAAATTTTGCCGGCGTGCTCCATCGTCGCTTCGCCGAGCTCGATCTGACGGCCGGGCCGCACGATCTGGGCACGTACGGTGACATCGGTGAGGGGCATGGGGCCGAGGAAGTCGATCGTGGTCTGCGCGACGCGCATCGCGGGCTGCGGATAGGTACGCTCGATCGTCGTCGCGAGCAGCGCCGAGACCGGACCGCCGTGCTGGAGACGCTGGTCCCACGGGCTGCTCGTTGCCGGCGTCGCGCGAAATTCGTGGGGGCCGATCGGCTCGTAGAACGCCTCTACCAGAACGCGTCGCCCAGCCAGGTATCCTCGAGATCGCCGACGCGTTCGCGCTCGAGATCCGTCAGGCACGATCCGCCTTCAATGGCGCATGCGCGGTCGCGGTAGACGATCCACGCTTGTTCGGAGGCGATCAGCGTGCGTCGCGCCGCCGGTTGCGTTGCGACCTGCTTCAGGTACAGGCGATAGACGCGGTTCAGCTCCGCGTCGACGCTGCGCGAAACGGGTGCGAGCGGCGCAGCTCGGCCGTGGCCGTGCAGGCGTGCGAGCAGTGCGTTCAGGCGCGCCGTGCGCTCGCGCGTAAGAGCATCGAGACACTTCGACGTCATCATCGGCTCGATTGAGCCACCCGCGTACAAGGCGGCTTCGAGTCCGCACGTGCGATCGCGAGCGGTCGCCCATGCCGTTTGTGCCGAGGCGATCGAGGTCGCGCGTACGTGGTACTGCGGTGCCGTTGCGCGCGCGCGCGCAGAGGTAGACCGCAATGTGGCAGCGGCGGCGGTCGCGCGCTGGCCCCAGCAGGCGTCGAGCTCCATCTGCGTGGCAGACGAGCTGCACGGCGCAACGGCTGCGGCGAGAAGAATCGCGTGAATCATCGCTACGACGCTTTACTCAACGACGCGATCATCGGCGCCAGGTCGCTGACGTCCACGCCAGAGCGCTCGGCGAGCCGAACGAGGATGCGATCCTGGATTTCGCCGTGATAGAGCAGGCGCGAGATCGTGTCGTGGTCGGCCTCAGCGCGTATCTCGTCGTGGAGCGTCTGCTGCTTCTGCGCGACCGAGATGACGAAGATGAGAATCAGTTGGAGAATATTCGAGCACGTGAGCAGAAACGCGAACGGATACGGATCCCAGCGGGTCAGCGTCCCCCAAAGGACCCATCCGAGCTGGAGAAGGATTGCGAGCAGCAGCGCGATCGGCGCTCCCGTCGCGTCGGCGATGCGGCGGCAGATACGTTCCGTTACGGAGAGCCGATCGCAGTGTGCGGCATTGACGTCCGTGACGAGAGGATGGTCTTCGACCTGTGCGGGGCCTTGGGCGGTACTCTGCATCAGGCACCCCCGCAGTCGTGCTCGCTATTCATTCCCGAATACGAGGCGTGCCGGCGATAATCGTAGACGTCGTAGACGCGCCCGCGCAGATCGGTCACCGGGTTGCAGTAGCGGTCCTTTGCGGGAACGTGGACCAGACAGACGCGAACGCGATCTCCGCGCCGTTCCGACATCATCAACGCGTTGCCGCCGGCGCCCCCGTAGTGTACGACCGAGGCCCACCCGGCGGCGTTCACGCCGAGCGTCGTGTTGAAGGCCACCTCCACGCCGCTGCCAAAGTCAGCGCGGGTGAAGTGCGTTTGACCGTAGCTGACGATGCGCGGCTCGACAATCATGACCGTCGTATTGACGCACGCGTGTACCGGCGAGGCGATACCCGGTGAGGGAAGGACAACGCTCGGAAGAAGTGCCGCCGCGATCGCCGCAAGCATAAAGAAGCGCTGCATTATGGTTGGAGAATTTCAGCAGGCGAGGCGAACCCCCTACCAAGACGCGACGCCGTCTATGGAGCGGCGTCTCTTTATCGGTAGCGGTGTTGCGGCAATCGCCACCCTCGCCGCGGGCCCACGCCTCGACCCCTGGGCCTTCCCGGGAACGCTCGCGTTCTTCGCCCAGCGGTTGCACGATGCGCGCCCCTTTGCGCAGCAGAACGCGGATCTTCCCTTGCCGGCCGCCTCGGTCATCAAGCTCGCGATTCTCGTCGGCGTGATTCGCGAGATCGATAGCGGCAGGCTTCATTGGAACGATACTTTGCGGCTCGGCGCGCGAGAGATCGTGGGCGCTTCGGAGAGCTTCGGCAGCGCGCGCCCGGGATCGGGCGCATCGGTCAGGCGCCTCGTGGAAGCGATGATCACGCAGAGCGACAATACCGCCGCGAACGTGCTTGCCGATCACCTCTCATTCGCCGGCGTGAATGCGGTCGCCGTTTCGCTCGATCTCCGGCAAACGCGTCTGCGGCGCCACTTCATGGATTTCGCGGCGCGCGCCCGCGGAATCGACAATACGACGAGCGCGGGCGACATGGGTAGGCTGCTGCTCGGCATCGAACGCGGAGCGCGAGCACTGCCGACGCACGTTGCGAGCGCAACCGGATGCAGGACGATCGTCGACGTGATGCTTCGCCAGGAGGACCGCGATACGATTCCCGCCGGTATCCATCGGCGCGTGCCGATCGCAAACAAGACGGGGGTCTTACCCGACGTACGCAACGACGTTGCGATCGTCGATCCCTACGGGCCAGCTCCGTACGTCGTCGCATTGCTCTCGCAGTTCGGGCCTGCCGACTCGCGCGCGGCGTACGCGCGGCTGAGAGCGCTTGCCGCGAGAATCGATGCGATCTCCCGATATCCCAGGGCGAAACCCCTCGAGCCATAAATACTCGCACGTGTCTTTCGAACCGATCGCGATCGCGCTCGACGTTGCGCGCGAAGCCGGAGCGCTCTTACTCGAGCACCTGCACGGCCCGCTTGAGATACGCGAAAAAGCACGGCGCGCCGACATCGTGACCCTTGCGGACGCGGCGAGCGAGGAGCTCGTCTTCAAGCGCTTACGCGCCGCCTCTCCGTCTGCGAGCATCCTTACCGAGGAGAGCGGCCTCCACGCCGGTATCGGGCAGGAGCGTTGGATCGTCGATCCGCTCGACGGCACGACGAACTACGCGCACGGCTATCCGCTGTGGAATGTTTCCATCGGCTACGAGCGAGACGGCGAACTGATCGCAGGCGTGGTCTACGCGCCGGCGATGCGCGAATGCTTTGCCGCACAGCGGGGCAGCGGCGCGTCGCTCAACGGGGACTCGATTCGCGTCTCGGAGATTGCGTGGCTCGGCGAGGCGCTGGTCTGCACCGGCTTTCACCCGGCGGATTTCGAGCGCAACGGGACGCAGTTTGCCGCCGCGTCGCATCACGCGCAGGCGGTGCGCCGCGACGGCGCGGCGGCGCTCGATCTCGCCTACGTCGCGTGCGGTCGGTTCGACGGCTTCTGGGAGTTCGATCTCCATGCATGGGACGTCGCAGCGGGAACGCTGCTCATTCGCGAAGCCGGAGGCAGCGTCACGCGCATCGACGGCGGCGCGGCGGCGCTCGACGCGGGCTCGATTCTCGCGACGAACGCAAAGATCCATGACGAGCTGGGTGCGGTCCTTAGGGGTAAAGGTAATGCAGCGCGGAACGACTGATAGATGGTACGTTTTTTGGATGGCCGATTCGTCGTGTCGCTCTCTTTGCTCTTCTGCGCGTCCGTGGCGATAGCGCATGCGGCACAAGGCGGAATCGTCTACAATGCCCTGTACGATTGCGGGCCCGGTCGAAATCAGTTTACGGTCCTGGGGTGCAACGGCAACCTGTGCACGATATTCTATCCGAAGGGTAACGGCGGTGCCGGCTTCAGATCCACGCTCGGCCGAGAGTCGCTGGCGGAGTCGATCGACGGCTCGTACGGCGGCAGCCGGCCGCCGTGCAGAATCGCCGGCAAAGTCGTGCACGCGGCAACGCACGCGAAGCTGCATCCGGCCGCACCGCGTCGCGCGCAAGCACCGGTCTCCGGCGGGCCGATCGCTGCCGGGCGGTACGAGTGCTACACGCTCAGCGGCGGCGAGCTAGAGGCTGCGATGATGGAGAACTTCTCCATCGGTAACGGGCGATACCGCGACGCCGGCGGACACGCCGGAAGCTACTCGACGAGCGGCGGCGTCATCACGTTCCACGGGGGCGGACTCGACGGCCGGCGTGCGGTCTACGTGCCGGGCCGCGTCGGCTCGAACAATCCACCGCACGTCAAGTTCTTGCTTGGCAGAGGCGGGTACGGCGACGAATGTGACGGCAAAGGTTAGCGCAATCCGCCGGTTTTAGGAACGAATTTTTGCGTATTGCTCGTCGATCGTTCCGCGCAGCACGTGCCACGCCATGATGTAATCGGCACGGAGTGACGCAATCGGCGCGCGAAAGCTTTCGGGGCGATTGCGCTCGATGAATGCGTGCGACGCCCAGGCCGGTCCGAATCCGGCGACGAGCCCGAGTGCTGCGAGCCACGGCTTTCGTGCAGCGAGCGCCGTGGCGACGAGCGCCGTGCCGAAGAGCGTGCCGGCGACGTGCAGCGCGCGCGTGCGCGGATCGGAGTGCGCCTGGAGATAGCGCGGCCAGAAGTCTTCGAACTTCATCCGGTGGGTTTACGGGGCCCCAGCGCCTTCTCCTCGAAGCGACCTTCCGTGCGCGTGACCTTTGTCGGCCTGCTACTGCTGTTGCTCGTTTCGTGCGCGCATTCGGCTCCGCAGCCCGCTCCGACCAACCCCGCCGGGTTTCCGCTGTATCCGCAAAGTACCGTGCTGGCCGTGCGCGACTGGCACCGATCGCTCTCTTCGGACGAGCGCAACGCGCTCGGCATTAGCGATGGCGGCGGCACGTACGCGGGCCACGAAGTGGTGACGGCGACGCCGGCGAGCTTCGACGACCTGCTCGTATGGCTGCGCCGGCTCGACGCACATCCCCCCGACGGCTACCGCGTCGGCCTTTGGGGAAGCGGCGTCGACGTCGCGCGCGCACAGGCGCGCAGCGTCGGCATCGATTTCAGCGTTTTCGATCGAGACGAGCGCTCGGGTACGCACGACGTCGTCGTCGTGACCGTCGATCCTGTGCTGCTGCAGAGAAAGGCAGGCCTCATGCTCTCAGCGCTCACGCGGTTTCGATACTTGCCGGCGTTCTTACGCGCGCCGATCGATGCGCAGGCGCGCGCGCAGACCGGCTTCACCGTCAGCGAAGCGCTCGATCCGAATACGCCGATCGGCGCGGCTATCGACGCGCTTGGACGCCTCAACGACGCCCACGGCCGAGGCGTGATCTTCATCGACGCGAGGCCGGCCGATGCGCGCTAGGGACTTTCAGGTCATCGCTTTGCGCGTAGCGGGGATTCGTTACGAACTGGGCGGCCTTCTTGCCGAATGGCGCGCGCTTCTTCCGCATTGAACGAGAAAAGCGGACTCGCGCGAGACCTCGCCTCCTGGACGCTGCTGAACGCGCTCTGGATCCCCCTCGCGTTTCAGGACGCCGCACTCCTCGCGATCGCCATCCCCGCAGCGCTGCTGCATCTCACGCCGCATTCGTATCGCACCGTTCTCGCGGCGCTCTCGTCGGCATCGTCGTTCGCCGCGATGCTCGTGCCGCCGTTCGGCGGATGGCTTTCGGACCGGCTGCGGCGCGGCGGCGGTTCGCGCCGCGTTTTCGTCGCGTTTGGGCTCGCCATCGACGTGCTCGCGCTGGTCGGTCTGGCAACCGCGCACGACCTCTCCTGGTTCTGCTTCTTTACGATCGTCGCGATTGCCGGGGCGAACGTCGCGCTTTCGGCGTATCAGGCGCTGCTGCCCGAGGTCGTTCCTCGCGCGCAATGGGGCATCGTCTCTGGGATCCGCGGCGCGGCCACGCTGATCGGTGCCGTGCTCGGCTTAAGCATCGCAGGAGAACTCCCGGACGCGAGCCTGACGTTTCTCGCAACCGCCGCGATCCTCGTACTCTTCTCGTTCTCGCTCTTTGCAATCGCCGAGGGTGCCTGGAGTGAGCCCGAGCGCGTTCACGTTCGCGACTGGCACGATTTTCACATCATTTTTGCAGCGCGCGCTGCGGTGTTCTTCGGGCTGACGCTGCTGATGACGTTCGTGCTGACGTTTTTTCACGACGTGCTCCACGTCAGCAATCCCGCTGCGGGAACTGGCCTCGTAGGCATCAGCGCGCTCGTCGGCGCGCTCGTCTCGTCGATTTGGCTCGGCTTTCTGTCGGACCGCGTGCCGCGACGCATCGTCGTTTCGCTCTCGGGGGTACCGATGGCAGTTGCGGCACTCGGCTTCGCGTGCGCGCCCGATCCAAGCTGGATGATCTCGTTTGCGGCGCTCTTCGGCGTCGGGTTCGGCGGCGTGATCTCGACGGGCTGGGCCCTCGCGATGGACAGCGTTCCGGAGCTGCGCGACGTCGCGCGCGATCTCGGCATTTGGGGAATCGCGACGCATCTTCCCAACGTGATCGCGCCATTGGTCGGCGGAGCGGTGCTCGCGACCTTTGCCGGCTCGCGCGTCGGCTATCAGATCGTCTTCGGCATCGCCGGCCTCAGCTTCACGATGGCGGCACTGATCGTGTTGCGCATCGGGCGCACGCCGCTTGCCTCGATCTGGAGCGTGCCGTTGCGGTTCGTCGTCATCCTCGGAAACGCTGCGTACGTGCACGTCGCCTACCGCGTGCGCGGCTGGGGTCGCTTTCCCGCACGGCGCGGCTCGACGCTCGTGATTGCGAACCACCAGCACGATCTCGAATCTCCCGCTCTCGTTTCGACGCTCTCCGCGACGCGCCGTGCGTGGCGCGAACCGATTTTCTGCGCGTCATCGCGGCGCATGTATGAGCCAGGCTTTCTCGCCATTCGACTACGCATGCCGTTCTTGCGCCGATTCAACGCAAGCGCGATCTTCTACGGAATCGGCCTGCTGCCGATCGAGAACGAGCTGGGATCGCGTACGATCGCAAGCTTGGCGTGGTCGGTAGGTCTGCGGCACGGGCGAATGCCGCTCGCCGAGGTTTTCGACGAGCGAGTTGCCTCGCAGTTCGCGCCTGGAACGACGACGGCGGATTTCTGGAACCGGGAGAACTTCGCGAAGGGGCAATCGTACGTGCGGCTTTCGAGCCTGCGCGAGCCGTACCGCCGCGAGGAGCTGGACGCGATGCGGCGCACGCTCGACGAAGACTTCGCGCGCATCGTGAACGTCGTTGCTTCGGGTGGGACGTTTTTTCTCACGCCGGAAGGGCACTATACGACGACGGGTGCGCTGTTGCCGATGCACGGGATCCTCGATCGCGTCGGTCCGGCAGCGGAGCAAATCTATCTTATCGGCGTAAGCTACGACGTCTTCGTCGGGCGGCGCCTCTCGATGCTCTATCACGTCGTGAAGCTTGAGGATCGCGATCGATTGCGCGATACTCTGGCTGCGAGTCGTCCGGTAACGGTGAGCCAGCTCTTGGCGACGTACCTCGAGGGTCGCGACGCTCCGATCGACGACGAGGCCGCGATCGCGGCCGTGGAGCGGCAGGTACGCGAGCTTCCGCGGGAGCTCTTCGTCGACCCGGAGCTGCGGCGGAATCCGCGCGGTATGACGCGCGCCGCGCTTGCCGGCGTGCGGCGACTGGGCGACGGCAAGCGTCACCCGCAGTTTCCGGGCGTAAGCGACGCGATCGCCTTTCAGGCGACGTTCTTGCGCGAAACGATTGCCGCCGCCGCTGCCCTTCGCTAGAGCGCGAGTGCCTCGTTCGTCACGGATTCGAGCGAGAGCCATCCGCCGCGGGTCACGGCCGATTCGAATGCCGCGCTACCGATGCTCTCCTGCATGGATGCTTGCGCGTGGTTCATCATGGTGAGCACGCGTTCGTAGGGGGCGCGTGCGCCGCGGCGGTCTCGTTCGGCCCGCGCGAAGCCGAGAATCGTCGCGCCCCGCGTGGGTTCGCCGCGCTCGACGGCCAGCAGCGCGAACGCATCGAAGCACGCGCAGAGATAATCCGGACGCGTGGTCAACGTCGACTCCCGCACGGCGCGGCGCAAGGCGATGCGCGCGCGACCGAACTCGCCGGTGGCGATCCAGCACCAGGCGAGCGTCAATGACGCGAGCGCGCCTCGCGTGCCGTTGCGCACGCTATCTTCGTACGCAAGGCAGGCCTGCGTGTGCTCGATCGCTTCCTCCGTGCGCCCGCGCAGGAAGAGCGCGATTCCATAGTATTCGTGAATCCACGACTGGATGCTCGGCGGAACGTCGAGGGAGACGGCTTCGGCGAGGAGACGCAACGCCTCGTCGAGGCTTCCGTCGTGGATCTCGACGTAGGCGAGGTAACCGAGGGAGAGGGCGCGCTCCTCGCTGCCCACGCACCGTTCCGTCAACATCGCTTGAATCTGTTCGCGAGCGTGCACCGTGTCGTTGAGCTCGAGGTACGCGGAGGCGGCAATGCGTCGCGCCAGATGCAGCCCGCCTTCGTCGGACGCCTGCACGCACCGAGCGATCAGCGGAAGCGCGCGGTCGAGCGCCTCCCGCACCTCTCCGAGATTCATCGACGTTTTCGTCAAGCGAGCGGCGACGGAGCGAGCGCGATCCTCGCCGATGTCGAGCTTGAGCGTTTGGTCGAGCCAACGCTGCGCCTCGCGATAGCGGTCGCTGCCCTGCCAGAACTCCCACAGCGCGTCGACGAAGGCGACGCCCAGCTCGATGTCGCCGCGTTCGACGAGGGCCCAGCGCAGTGCGGCTTGGACGTTAGCGTATTCGCGGCGAATCGCCTTGAATGCAGGCGCGTCTTCACCCTCGCGCTCCGTCATCGCGCGCACGGTGAAATCGTAATAGTATCGAGCGTGCGCGAGTGCGACGCGCGGAGCTTCGCCGGAGGCCTGCAAACACTCCATGGCAAACGCGCGCGTGGATTCGAGCGCGTAGTAGCGCATCTCGGTGCCGTGCGGCTCGACGATGAGCAGCGACTTGTCGACGAGCGAGCTGACGAGGTCGAAGATGCCATCGGCGGCGAGATCGCCGCCGGCGGCGATCGCGATGGCCGCCTCGATGTCCCAGCTCCCGATGAGCGCCGAGAGACGCTGTAGCGCGCGCTGCTCGTTGGGCGAGAGCAGGTCGTATCCCCAGCGAATGAGCGCGTGAAGCGTCTTTTGACGAGGAAGGGCGTTGCGCGTTCCGTTCGCGAGCAGCGTGAAGCGCGTGTCGAGGCCGCGTTGGATTTGCTCGAGCGTCATCATACGAAGACGCGGTGCCGCGAGCTCGATGGCCAGAGGAATGCCGTCGAGGCGACGGCAGACGTCTGCGACGGCATTCGCGTTCTCGTTCGTGAGCTCGAATGCCGGGTCGACGAGTTTTGCGCGATCGACGAAGAGATGGACGGCGTCGTATGCGAGTGCCTCGTGTGCCGCCAGCGTCGCTCCTTCGGGCGGGATCTCGAGCGTTGGAATGCGGTAGACGCCTTCGCCGCGTACTCCGAGCGGCTCGCGACTCGTTGCGACGATCGTCACGCCGGGGGCGGCGCGCAGGAGCCGCTCGGAGAGCCGCGCGCATTCGATCAGAACGTGCTCGCAGTTATCGATGACCAACAGTCCGCCATCGTGCTCGAGGTGATGGCAGATCGTCTCTTCCGTATTGCGCGCGAGCTCGTCGTGGAGGCCCAGAGCACTCAAGATCGCGGGAGCGACGGCCGCCGAGCAGACGGCCGGCGCGAGATCGACGAAGGTCACGGAGCGCGCTCCCGCGTGGGAGGCGGCGACCTCGAGTGCGAGGCGCGTCTTGCCGACGCCGCCCGGACCCACGAGCGTGAGCAATCGCGTGCTCTGCATGAGCCGCTCGATCTGCGCGATCTCGTTGCGGCGGCCGAGAAACGTCGTCAGGGGAATCGGGAGGTTCGTGGCGCTCGGAATGCCGCAGCGTTGCACGGCCGATCCTTCGGAGACGTATGCCCCCGCGACGATGCGATTTCTTCCAGCCGATTTGGCGCGGTAGAGAGCGAGATCTGCCGCTTCGACGAGCGCGGCAGAAGCCTCGCCCGCGCCTGGCGTCACGGTCGCGACGCCGGCGCTGATGCTGACCGTGCCGATGGAGGTTCCGGCGTGCGGAATCTGTAGCCGCTCGACGGCAAGGCGAATGTTCTCGGCGACGGCGACCGCGCCCGCGAGGTCGGTCTCGGCGAGGAGCACGGCAAACTCTTCACCGCCGTACCGCGTGACGACGTCGCTGCCGCGCATGGTCGAGCTCGAGATTGCCTTCGCGAGCTGCTGCAAACACGCGTCGCCTGCAACGTGACCGTAGCGATCGTTGAACTCTTTGAAGTAGTCGACGTCGATCATGACGACCGAGAGCGGCTCTTCGTTGCGCGAACACCGGCGCCACTCGGCGTCGATACGCAGGTCGAAGCGTCGCCGGTTTCCGACTTCGGTGAGAGGGTCCACCTCGATGAGGCGCTCGAGGTCGTCGTTAGCATGGGCGAGGCGCGCGTTGCGCAAGCCAACCGCGATGTAGCGCGCGCACGTTTCAAGCGTCGAGATGTCGTGGTTGCCGAGGCCGTCGCGCGATCTCGGAGCGATCGTCAGCGCGCCGATGGACTGGTGCCCGATCTGCAGCGGAATGCTCTCCGCGTACTCGATGCTCTCGCCGGCCAGCCCGAGCGGCATGTCGTAGCGATACTCCGCGCACGGGCGCCCCGGATCGTCGAGCAAGATGGAGACGGAACGCGCGCCGAACGCGTGAGCGAGCAGCGTGCACAACTCCGTGACGCTCTCGGCAAGGGGTTGTTCCGCTGCTAAGACCTCGGAGACCTGACGGATCAGCTCTCCAACGTCGATGCGCTTCGCTGCCGGGAACGACGGAGGAAACGCGCTGGCTTCAGGCATCGTGAATATTCTACGGCCGACTGGCCCCGGAACGTGTACGGTAGGCGCCGCGCTGCTTTAAGATTCTGCAAAGAAGCCTGCGGACGGCGTGCAGGGCAGGGCTCGCCCCATGGGAATCATGAGGCATGGTCACCGAAACGCTCAAGTGCGCGCACGAACCCTGCATGTGCATAGTCGAGGCCGAATTCGCGCAGGACGAGGTGGACGAGTCCGAGGCGCGCTTCTGCAGCGGGTACTGCTATCGCGCGAGCAACCGAGAAGAAGAGGAAGCGTGCGCCTGTGCCCACCCGCCTTGCGACGTTCCCTAGGCTCCTAGGAGCCTGCTAACAGCTACGCTGCGCTTATCCCCTGTAGTAGGTGATGGAGCCGCCGAAGTTGACGTCTTGGCAACGGATGACGTTTGCGGAGAGCCATTGCACGCGATAGAGCGATCCGGGTGGCTGCCGAATTGGAAGACATCCTGTCGTCGGCAGACACTGCTCCTTCGGTTGCCAATCGAGCACCGTAAGATGGAGCAATCCGCCGACGATCTGCCACGTCCCCGTCTGTTCGGACATCAAGCTTCCGGCGCGGTCCAACTCGTTGAAGCGCCCGTTCCCTTCCAATACGAGGCTCGATACCATGACGGCGCCGTTGACCATGACGCTTCCGCGCCACGTTCCCACCAAGGAGTACGCTTGGGCGGGCTGCCATGCGATAGCGGCGAGCGCGAGAGCTGCCGCGAGGGCGACGAGAGAGTTTCTCATGGTACGCTTTACGACGTCGCTTGCTCGCTTCCTCGATAGCGCGGAAGGCGAATCGTCACGCTCGTTCCGACACCGGGCGCGCTCCCGAGCGCGACCGTGCCGCCCGCGCGCTCGATTGCCCTCTTCGCAATTGCAAGGCCTAGGCCCGAGCCCTCGGCGTCCTGCCGGTGGTTGCCGCGATAGAATCGCTCGAAGACGTGCGGCAGATCCGTTGGATCGACCCCGGGGCCTCGATCGGCCACCGAGATGACGACCTCCTCTCCAGCGTCGACGGAGATGTCGACAGGCGAGGCGGGCGCGTACTTCACGGCGTTGTCGATGATATTCTTGAGCGCTTCATGGAGCTCGGATTCGTCGGCTTCTACGGCCGCATCTCGCGGAGCGTCGACCGCAATGCGGTCCCTGGCTAGCGGAGCGAGCTCCGCGGCGACGTCGCGAACGATTGCCGAGACGTCGACTCTCTTTGGGAGTTCAGACGGCGGCCTGTCGAGCCGTGCGAGCAGAATGAGCTTCTCGATCACCGCGCGCATGCGATGGCTCTCGTCTCTCATCGTTTCGTGTATGCGCGAAACGGCTGGGGCGTCGGTAATCGCTCCGAGGCGGAGCATATCCAGGTAGCCCATGATGACGGTGAGCGGCGTACGCAGCTCGTGCCCCGCATCGGCGATGAACTGACGCATTCGGGCATCGTCTTCCCGGCGCTGTGCGGTCGACGCCGTGAGACGGTGCGCGACGTCGTTGTACGCGCTCATGAGAGCGCTCAACTCCCGACCGCCGTTCGCCAGCGGCTCGGGCTGGAAATCGCCGGCGGCCACGCGGCGCAGTGCGGAGGTGACGCTTTCGAGAGGTTCGAGTGCGCGCTGGGTGAGGTTGCGGCCGGCGAGCCACGCGACGAGCGCGGCGAGGATGCCGACCGGAATCATGATCGACCAATACCATCCGAGGAGCGAGAGAAAGCGCGAGAGATTCGGCGCGACGATGAGGACGCCGCCGGCAAAGCGCACGATTTGCGGATGAGCGCCGAAGAGCGAGCCGAACGGGTCCAGCAGTTCGCGGCCGAACGACGGCCGCGGAGGTCGACCGGCGAGCACGTGGTGAGCGCCGTCGAAGGCGACGATCGCAACGCGTCCGTGGCCGAGCCGCGAAACGATCTCCGACGCCGTTTGCGCGGCGGTGAGGTGCCGCACGCGCGCCTGTACGGCCATGTCGGCCGCTCGCTGCGCGGTCTGTGCCACCGCTTCGTTGAGCGTGCCGGCGTAGAGCAAGAACGCCAGCAGCGTCGAGACGAGCACGACCAAGAGGACGAGCGCACATGCCAGAGCCACGTAACTCCGCGTAATCCGCCACGCGAAGGCGCGAAACGTGCTCATTCGGCTTTCAACGCGTACCCAACGCCGCGGACGGTGTGGATGAGGTGCGTCGGGAAGCCGTCGTCGATTTTCGCGCGCAGGTACGAGATGTATCGCTCGACCGCGCCCTCGGTGACGTCACGCTCTTCGCCCCAGACCAAGTCGAGGAGTTCTTCTCGCGTGAAGACGCGCTTCGGACGGCGCAAGAGCGTTGCGAGCAGGTCGAACTCCAAGCGCGAGAGATCGAGCGGTCTCCCGGCGCGCTCCGCGCTGCGCTTCTCGAGATCGAGCGACAGATCGTCGTACTGCAAGCGATCGGTGCGTTCGAGATGCGGCCGTCGCAGCTTGGCGGCGACGTGCGCGAGCAGTTCGGAGAGCTCGAAGGGCTTGCTCAGGTAATCGTCGGCGCCGTGCGCCAAACCCTCGACGCGGTTTTCGAGCTCGCCCTTGGCGCTGAGCATGATGACGGGCGCGTCGGTAACGCGCCGCAGCATGGGGAGAAGCGCGATGCCGTCGATCTGCGGCATCATAACGTCGAGGACGATGAGGTCGGGTTCGAACTCCTTGGCGAGCGTCAGTCCCGACGCGCCGTTCGCCGCGCTACGGACCGTGTAGCCGTCGTGCGCGAGCGCGAGCTCGAGCAGCTCGCGTATGCGGCGCTCGTCGTCGATGACGAGGACGCGCGTCATTCGAAACGCAGCGCGTCGATCGGACTAAGCAGCGACGCCTTGCGTGCGGGATAGTATCCGAAGAAGATTCCGACGAGCGCCGAGAAGGCGACCGACGCGAGGATGCCCGAGAGCGGAATCACCGTCGCCCACTTCGCCAGGAGGGAGACGAGCACCGTCCCGGCGATGCCGACGCAGATGCCGATCGCGCCGCCCGCCGTCGACAGCATGACCGCCTCGGTCAGGAACTGGCGTAGAATCGTCTTTGCGCGCGCGCCGAGCGCCATACGCAAGCCGATCTCGCGCGTGCGCTCGGTCACCGAGACGAGCATGATGTTCATGATGCCGATGCCTCCGACGATCAAGGAGACCGCCGCTACGCCCGCGAGGAGAAACTCCATCACCGCGCCGGTCGACGATGCCGCCGCCGCGACGGATTGGAGGTTGCGCACTTGGAAATCGTCGGGTTGCGGCGCAACGATGCGATGCCGTTGCTCCAGCAGCGTGGTGATCTCGGTTTGCACCGCGGTCACCTGGGTGCTGTTCGTCGCGGAAACGTCGAGCGCGCTCACCGTCGTTTGGCCCGTCAATCGCTCCATTGCAGAGGTGTACGGAACGAGAATGGTATCGTCTTGGTCTTGCCCCGGACCGCTCTGCCCCATCGGGGTAAGCGTTCCGACGACCGTGAACGGGACGCCGCTGATGAGGATGTTCTGTCCTAGCGGTGACGCACCGTTGGGGAAGAGATTCTGCACGACCGTTTGACCGAGCACGGCGACCTTTGCGGCGCGTGCGACGTCGTCTTGCGAGATGAACCTGCCGGACGCGAGCGGCCAACTGCGCACGAAGGTATACGTCGGCGCGACGCCGTTGACGAGCGTCTGCCAGTTTTGGTTTCCGGCCACGGCTTGCGCGCGTACGGTGACGGTCGGCGTCACGGCGGCGACTCCGGGCAACGCGGCGACGGCCATCCCGTCTTGCGCGGTGAGCGTCGAGGCACCCCCGGCGCCGCTGCGAGCGCCGCCCGCGGTCACGCTCCCCGGCTGCACGATGAGCAGGTTGCTGCCGAGGCTTGCGATGCGTTGCTGTACCGACGCGCGCGCGCCGGCACCGATCGCGACGGTCACGATGACGGCGGCGACGCCGATGATGACGCCGAGCATGGTGAGCAACGAACGCGACCGGTTGCGCAAGAGCGCGCGCATCGCGAGGGCCATCGTGGCGCGCGCGTTCATGCCGCGGTCCTCGTCTGTTGCGCGTCGGAGACGACGCGCCCGTCGCGAAATGTCACGAGGCGTTTTGCAAAGGCGGCGACATCGGGCTCGTGCGTGACGAGCATGATCGTGATCCCGTTCTTCTCGTTGAGATCCGCGAAGAGCCGCATCACCTCGTCGGCGGACTTGCTGTCGAGCGCGCCGGTCGGCTCGTCGGCAAGGATGAGTCCCGGGTCGTTCACGAGCGCGCGAGCAATTGCGACGCGTTGCTGCTGGCCGCCCGACATCTGGTTTGGATAGTGGTCGCGCAGTTGCGCGATGCCGACCATTTCCATCTTTTCGAGCGCGATGCTGCGGCGGCGGGCTTCCGGCACGCCGGCGTAGACCATCGGAAGCTCGACGTTTTCGAGCGCGCTCGTGCGCGGCAGTAGGTTGTAGGATTGAAACACGAAACCGAAGCGCCGATTGCGGATATCGGCGCGCGCGTCTCCGTCGAGCTCGGAGACGTCGCGTCCTTCGAGCAGATATCGGCCCGTCGTCGGGACGTCGAGCATGCCGACAATGTGCATGAACGTCGACTTTCCCGAGCCGGAAGGGCCCATCACGGCCACGAACTCTCCCGGCACGATTTCCACATCGATGCCGGCGAGGGCGAGAATCGACTGCCCGTCGAGCGCGTAAATCTTCTCGAGGGCGCGGACTTCGACGACGGGTTGCATCAGTGAAGCGCTCGCATCGCACCGAATGCCGAGCCCGACGATGGTGGGCGAGCGGTCCGCTGCGAGCCCGTCGATGAGATCACGACAGCGTCGCCTGCAGCGAGCGTTCCTCGCACCGGCGTTACGGCGGCCTGCATACCGCTGACGAGATCGACGCGTACGAGCACCGGCGCGACCTGACCGCCGCGCTCGACGACGACTGTTGCCATGCTGCCGGCGGCGACCATCTGTGCCGACGATCCCTGCGCGGTTTGGCCCCACGGGGATGCTTGCCCGGCAGCGGCGGCGTGCGCGCGTACGGCTTGCAGCGGCACGACGAGCGCGTTGGAAGCGGTTGCGACGGAGATCGTGGCGGTTGCGGTCATTCCCGGCAGCAGCTTGCTCGCGGGGTTATTCACTTTGGTGATGACCGTGTACGTCACCACGTTGTTTACGGTCGTCGGATTGACGCGCACTTGCGTGACGATGCCGTGGAAGACGTCGCCCGGGTAGGCGAGGACCGTGAAGCTCACGTTTTCACCGGGACGCACGGAACCGATGTCCGGCTCGCCGACCGCGATATCGACTTCCATCTTGGTGAGGTCCTGCGCGATGGTGAAGAGCGTTGGGGTCTGCAGGCTGGCGGCAACCGTCTGGCCGACGGAAACGTCGCGCGCGACGACGGTGCCGTTTACCGGCGACGTGATCACCGAGCGCTGGAGATTCAAACGATATTGCTGCACGACGGCTGCCTGCGCGGCAACCGCTGCTTGCGCGGCCGATGCCGATGCGCCGCCACCGGCCGCAGACGATCCGGCCTGCGAGACTTGCGACTGCGCGGTTTGCAGTGCCGCTTGCGCTCCGACGACTGCATCCTGGTCGCCGAGCACTTGCGCGCGTGCTACGTAGCCTTGCGCGAGAAGATTTTGATCGCGCTGCAGGACGTTTTGCGCCAGGTCGAGAGCGCTGCGCGCGCGTGTGACCGAGGCGTCTGCTAACGGAATGCCGGCTTGCGCCGAAGCGGCCGTGTCTGCTTGTGCCGAGGCTTGGTCCTGCGCTTGCGCGAGCGAAGCCTGCGCTTGATCGAGCTGCGCTTGCAGCGTGCTCGGGTCAAGCCGCGCAAGCACTTGCCCTTTGCGAACTTTGCTATTGAAGTCGGCATCGATCTCGGAGATCGTGCCCGAGACCTGCGTGCCGACGCTCACCGTGTCTTGCGGCGTGACTGTGCCCGAAGCGGAGACGCTCTGAACGAGCGTTTGCTGTACGACCGGTGCGGTCACGTATGCCGTCGCCGCACGCGCGTGCGACGAGACGACTGCCGCGAAGATGGCAGCGACGATCAAGAGGGCCAAGCCGGCGAGTGCAAACCTGTTGCGCGCGAGGCGCGCGAGGCCCTCGAGGGTCCCTGCGATCTTCGGGTTTGGGGCCGGCAGTGATTGCGGTGATGCTGACATTGCAATCTCATCCTAGCGGCGCAAGCTGACAGGAGTTGGAGAAAGCGCCCCCGGATAGCGAGCGAGCGCCTTATGTCACGTTTAGGGTGCGAAGAGGCCGGGAACAGCGTAGGCGGAGTTCTCGTTCATTTCGAAAGAGATCGGAGGAGCACCAATGCGCGTTATCGTCGCCCTCGCAAGCGCAATCATCTTCTTTATGGCAGTTCCGGCGCCGTCGTCGGCGCAAGTCTCGATCGGTATCGGGATTTTCGTAAACTCGGCACCGCCACCGCTGCCCGTATACTACCAACCGGCCGTTCCCGGTCCGGACTTCATTTGGATGCCCGGATACTGGGCATGGGGGCCAGGCGGATACTACTGGGTGCCGGGCACGTGGGTGCTCTCGCCCCAGGTCGGGCTCTACTGGACGCCCGGGTACTGGTCCTGGAATCCGTACTGCGGATGCTACGCATGGCAGGACGGTTATTGGGCGCCGCAAGTTGGATTTTACGGCGGCATCAACTACGGAAACGGCTACTACGGCGACGGGTACGACGGCGGATACTGGCGCGGTAACCAGTTCTACTACAACCGCGCTGTCAGCGTCGTGAACATCACCATCATCCGCAACGTCTACTACGATCGCACCGTCGTCGTTCGCGACACGGTCTGGAACCGGCGTGTGAGTTACAACGGCGGCTACGGCGGTAACCCTGTGCGACCGACGCGCTCGCAGCTCGGCGTGCTCCACCTCAATCGCCTGCCCATGACCTCATCGCAGGTCGACCACGTGCGGGTCGCGGCGCAGGATCGGAGCTTTCTCTACCGAGTGAATCACGGTACGCCTGCTGTGACCGCGGCGGCTCGTCCCTTCAGCTCGCTAAGGCTTCCCGCGCACTTTGTTCCGCTTCAGCCTCAAGACCGAGCTGCCGCAAATGCGCACGTGGTATCGCCTGCGGTCGTGCGGCAGCGCATGCTGATGCACAACGCGAACCCGTATCAGGTGGCGCCGACGCCTCACCCGGCACCGGTCTACCACGCGCCGGTCTACCATGCTGCGCCGACGTATCACCCGGCTGCGCCGGTGTATCACCCGGCACCGGTCTACCATCCTGCGCCGGTGTATCACCCGGCACCGGTCTACCGTCCCGCGCCGCGCCCTCCAGCCGCTCCTCGCCCCACGCCACACCCACAGAAAACGAAGGCGCCGGGGAGGCCTGTTTCGTAGAAAGCATGAGCGGTCGGACGTCGCTCGCCCCGGGAGCGGCCGAAGCACTCGCCAAACTCAAGGCGGGCAACGAGCGCTTCGCGGCCGGGAAGCCCGAGTGCGTTGCGCTTACCGCGCGCGTTGCGGAGCTTGCGAGCGGGCAGAGTCCATTTGCCATCGTGCTCGGATGTTCGGACTCGCGCGTTCCGGTAGAGACGATCTTCGATCAGGTTCCAGGGAACGTGTTCGTCGTTCGCGTGGCCGGCAACTATCTCACCGATGACGGGCTCGGCTCGATCGAGTATTCCGTAGCGATGCTCAAATCGAAGCTCATCCTCGTGCTCGGCCATTCGAGCTGCGGAGCCGTCAGCGCCGCGGTCACGTACCTCAAGGACGGTATGGCCCAACCCGGGCACATTCAAGACCTGGTGACGGCGATCGCGCCGGCCGCCCGAGCGGCGAGAGGCCTTCACGGCGACTGGCTTGCCAATGCCGTATTGGAGAATGTTAAGCGCAACGTGGAGGCGATGACGAAACGATCTCATATCGTCAGCGCCGCGGTAAAGGCCGGATCCCTGCACGTCGCGGGCGGCATCTACGATCTGCACACCGGGCTCGTCGAGGTTATCGCCTAACAGGTTGCTAGAGGCGAGCAGCGCTCTCGCGAGAAAACCTGGCGTAGCCGCCTACCGATATCTTGCCGCAAAGACTTGGGGAAACCATTGTTCACGTCGACGACGCGTCTTCTGTTCTGTGTACTTGCGGGCGTTGCGACCGTCGCCGCCGGGTGCTCGAGTGGATCCGTACCAAGCGGGGCTTCGACGCAATCGAACGCCGTGGCGAATGCGATTCGCGGCGCGGTTTCGGCTATGGCCGCGCCGACGCCGCCGGGCCTCGCGATCGCGGTGTACTATCACGGCAACGCGTATTACTTCTATCAGGGCGTGCGCGCCCTGGGCGGAATGCCGGTCGATCGCAATACGATCTTCGAACTCGGCTCGCTCACCAAGAGCTTTACGGGGATTATGCTCGGCGCATACGTGAACCAAGGGACGGCCGGCGTGACCGCCTACGACCATCCGGTGCGGTGGATCGACTTCGTCGGCGATCCCAATCAAACGGCACCCGCACCGGTCCAAACGACCTGCGCGCAACCGTCTGCAACGCCCGTTCCACCTGCCGATTACGGCACGGTCACGGCGATGACGTTACTGCAGTTGGCAACGCATACGTCGGGCATTCCGTACACGCCGCCTCCGCCTAACGGCGATATGGTTCCACGGCAGTGCTACTCGCCGCAGCAGTTAGTGAACTACGTCGAGACGGGAAGCTTCCCCGCGCCGCCGGCGCCGTGGGTCTACTCCAACGTTGCCTTCGGCATCCTCGGCTACGTCTTGCAGGGCATCAATGCACGAAGTACGGGCCAGCAGGCCGATTGGTACACGCTCGTACGGCAGCAGATCATCGATCCGCTCGGAATGGCACACACGTATGATTTGAACGTGCCGGTTTCAGAGCAGAGCGAATACGCGCAGGGCTATACGTGGGACAACCTCGGCAACCTGCATACGGCGTTGCACTGGACCTGGGATCCGTACCCATCGGCCGGCGTGCTGCGTTCGACGGCACCCGACATGATGCGATACTTGAAGCTTGCGTTGGGTCTGCAGGGCCCGGCCGCGATGATCGCAGGAGCGCAAACCGCCGAGAAAATTTGGGCGCACACCGATACGAATCAAGGGCAAGGATTTGCTTGGGAATACGAGCCGCTCTACCCGCCAAGTTCGCCGGGCCCACTCCCGCCGGACGTCATTTGGAAAGACGGCGCAACGGCAGGCTGCTCCAGCTGGATCGGCATGATTGCGCCGTCCGCTGGGGGGCGACCCATCGGAATCGTGGTATTGACCAATGCGACTCCGGTTGCCGTCGGTGCGCTCGGGCGCGCGATATTGCAGACGCTCTATCTCCGCCGTTAGCAGTCTGCCGTAGCGACGCGCGCGTTATTGCAAGCGCAATAACTCAACGCGACGGTTCAGGGCCTTGCCGGCATCGGTGGCATTCGAAGCGACCGGCCGCGTGAGGCCGAACCCTTTGGCGACCAGACGCGAACGCGCGATTTTGTAACGGTTGACGAGATCGTCGACGACCGCTTGCGCGCGACGTTGCGAGAGGCTGAGGTTATACGCCGCGCCGCCGTCGGAGTCGGTGTGTCCCTCGACTTGGAATCGCCAACGCGGATTCTCGCGCATGATTTGGGCGATCTGGGCGATCACCGACTCCGAGCGCGGTTGAATGTATGCGGAATCGACATCGAAGTGAATGCCGTAGATGCGGATGCGCCTTTGGGTCGGCGTGATTTGTCTTTTGAGCGACGCCGTTCCGGTGAGCGTCACGGACGCCGACGACGTTCTGCCAGCTCCATCGTCGGCGGTGACGGTGACCGTATACACACCCGGTTTGGTCGACGCGGCCACGGGAATGGCGACCGTGATGTTCTCCGTGCCGCCTGCGATGTCGAACGCAGCCGGTGACGCCGTAGCTTGCAGATTCCCGCTGGTCTCGAGCGTCACGTGTCCGTTCCAGCCTTGATTTGCCAGGAGCTGCATCTGCACGCGAACGGTCTTCGCGGTGCCGGCTGCGAAGGTCGCCTCTTGGCTTGGTTCGAGGAGAAACGCTTCGGTAACGCGTTGCGAGCACGGAAGCCCGGCCGGCATCGGCAGGGCGAACTCGAGCTGGCGAATCCGCTGCAGCGTCGCTTCCCCGTTGTCGGAATCGAATCCATCGTAGATGATGAAACCGCTTCCGTCGGCCGCGTAGGTTTGCACGAAACCGTTGAGATTCGTCGTCTTCGCGACGAAATAATGGCCGCACCAGTGCGAGTCGGTCGTGGTCACGAGGTCCGCGTTGGCAAGGTCGTTATTATCGTCGGCGACGAACGGAGCGACGTCGACACTATGCGCGGCATCGTTCCTGTCGGAGGTTCCGAGCGCGTTGTTCTCGACTTGAATCAGGCTCGCGTGGGTCGATTCCGGTCCCGGGCCTTTCGTCGTGAATGGGTACGGCAGCCACGAGAAATCTGCGCCGTTCCCGCACGGGCCACCCGCAAGCACGAGTTTGTGTCCGGCGGCCACCCACTGCAAGAGCAGCTGCATCTGTTCGGGTGCGATGAGCTGCGGAAGGTTGCACACACCACGCATGAGGACCGCGTCGGCGCCTTGCAGCGCACTCGCATCCAGCATACCCGCGGCGATGGCCGTGAACGTGTAGCCCGCGACGGGCGGAGTTGCGTCGGCCGGATAGAGCACCTGGATGGGATCGGAATCGAGTACGAGGACGTGATGGAGCCCCGTGCCGCTCACGCGCGCGATGCAGAACGCCGGCGTCTCGGAGGTCTTCATGAAGTATACGGCCGTACCGAATTGATCGACGCCGGCGAAGATCGTGCCCTCGTCGTCGAGCGAGCCTCGAAACGTGGCGGCATTGCGGTCGCCGTTTGCGGCTGACGCCGACGTCCACGTTCGTCCTTGGAAGTTGCCGACGTACGTTGCGGTGAAATCGTCCTGCGTGCATTCCGTCGCGCTCAGCGATCGGCCGACGGCCACAAAGCGCGCGCGATCGTCGCCTGCGCGAATGCCCGACATCACGAACGCGCCGTTCTTATCGGGGTACTGATCTTGGATGTAGATGCCGGTCGGGTCGAGCGTCCTCGGCGGAGATGCGAGCGTGCCGGTTGCGCTCACCGAATCGTAGAGTTGATTGGCGGTAACGCGCACCCAGCGTGCGGTGACGTTTGCCGGCTGGGGCGTGTTGCTGTTGCCTGTGTTGCCACCGGTGAACGTCGCAACGTCTCTGAAACCGTCGGTCGCGCTGGTTGTCGAAACCGCGATCGTCAGGCTCGGCGTCGGCCCGTTGTCGGGCGCGCCGCGCAAGGCGGCGTTAACGCCGGTGATGGTCGCTACGCCGGCAAGCTCGAACGTGAAGATGTAGGGCGGCACGGCTGCCCTGGAGATTTCCGAGCCGACGCCGTTGGCGGCATTGCCGAAGTTCCCATCGTTGGTGTCGTCGAGCGCGGCCGGCGAGTAGCTACGCAGTATCGTCCCATTGGCCGTCGAGAGCAGGTTGGGATCGGGGGTAGGCGTCGGGACCGTGACCGGCGTTCCCGTGGTTTGCGGCGCGGCCAGGGCAGAGGCCGCCGCGCTCGGCGAGGCGCTCGCGCGAGAATTGGTTGTTCCGCCGTGGCATGCCGGCAGCGCGAACAGCAGAAGAACGGCAAGAGCGATGCAACCAGTACGCATGTCGGCCTCCCAAAACGGCGGTACGCTTACGGCCGTCGTTCTCTCCGAGCCCTGGGCGGCCTTCCGCCTGCGCAGGAACGGACTCTTCTCAGCTCAATTCCAACGATATTCACAATCTTCCAACAAGGTTGAGCGCACGAATGGCCACGCTGACTATGGAGCGGGAGATACTCGGTGACCAGCAGTACGCCGCAGATTGCATTTACGCGGCCTTAGGAGTACGGCCGGCCGGCGAGGTGACGAAGGCTTTTCGCGTTGGTGCCATAGGGCGCGACGTGCTTCTCACGCTCGGGGATTTAGACTGCAAGTCGTCCATCTGGCGCATTCCCGTATCGTGGCACGTCCCAGGAACGAATGCCTTCCCGGTGTTCCATGGCTTCTTCGAAGTCCGGTGCCGGCCGAACGACCGGGTCGCCATCGTCCTACTCGGCTACTATCAGCCGCCATTCGGAACGGTTGGCGCCGTATTCGATGCCTTCGTAGGCCGCTGGATTGCAAACATCACGGTCTCTCAGCTGCTCGACGAAATCGTCGGAACGATACATGACGATGACGGACGCCCGTCCGATTGATCCCAAGGCTTCGCGGTGCCTAGGCGGCCATGGCAATCGCCGCGTAGGGGGCATGCTCTTGGTCGTGTAACTGGGTCACTATCGAGACCGGTGCGATCCGAGCCGTGAGGCTCGAGAGAGGGGCTGTGCATGCGGAGACTTTTTTGGGTTCTTGGGGCCGTCTTCGGCGTGGGGCTTGGCGCGGTTGTTTCGCCGGGAGTCGCGCAGCCGGCCCAACCTGCAGTTGCCGTGATGAACTTCTCGACGCAGGGTCTTACCGGCGATTGGTGGGGACAGTTCGAGCCTGGCGTCGCGCTCTCCGATCTCGTCACGGATCGGCTGGTGAATGCCGGTAAGTTCGACGTCGTGGAGCGCGCGAGATTAGGCGACACGATGCAAGAGCATCAGCTCGATACGTCGGGTGCGGTCGATCCCGAGACGGCGGTACGAGCCGCGCGGCTCGTCGGCGCGCACTACTTGATCGAGGGCAACGTCGTGCAGTTCGATCAGACGGGGGGCTCTGGCGCGAGCCTCGGTCAGACGTTTGACGTGAGTCACGTCGTATCGAGCACACACACGACCACGGTTGAAGGCACGCCGCCGCCATGCTACAAGCCCACAATGGAGACGCGATGCCCGACAGCCGCACCCCGATCCTCAAGCGTTACGACGAGTCACGTCACGCATTCCGTCGCCGGCGCGGTCGCGGGTAGCTTCGGCAGCGGCCGCGTCACGATCAAGGTCTCGGTGCGCGTCGTGAACGTGCAGACCGGCCAGATCGTTGAGGCATTCGACGACGAGCAGACGCAGACGGCAAACTCATGGAGTGTCGGCGGTGCCGACTTCTTGACCGGCACCTACGGCAGCTATGAGAACGCAAACTTCATTTCATCGACGATGGGACACCTCATCGACAGCGAGGCGGGTGTCATCGCGGCGCACCTCGATCAAGCGCGGCTGCTCGCCGCGCCGATGGGGCCAACGCTTAGCGGGAGGATCATCGCCGTCGATAGCGGCTACTACATCATCAATATAGGATCGTCGCGCGGCGTCTCCGTCGGCCAATACTTCGCAGTGATGAAGGTGACGCAAGTTCGCGATCCCGGCACGGGGAGATACCTCACGTCCGACCAGCCGACGGGCAGACTCGAGATAACGTCGGTCAGTCCAGAGACCGCGATCGGGCGTCGCGTTGCCGGCGCGCCTGCGCGCGGCCAGGAAGTAACGTCGGAGCCGTAAGAGGCTGCGCAAACCCGAGTAGCCTCTAAGAGCGAGCGGATCGGAACCAGCTCGGCAGCTGCGACGTTCCTCGGAACGGCTCGCGCGCATGTTAGGCTAGTCTAACTGTGATGGGCTCGCCTTTCCGGCGCAGGCTGCTGCGTTTCTTGGCCGTTCTCGGGCCGGGGATCGTCGTGATGTTTGCCGACACCGAGGCGGGCAGCATCACGACCGCAGCGGCTTCGGGCGCGCAGTTCGGCTACAAGCTCATCCTCTTGCAGTTGCTCCTTATCGTCCCGCTCTTCGTCGTCCAGGAGATGACGGTGCGGCTGGGCACGGTTACCGGCAAGGGGCACGCCCGGTTGATTCGCGAGCACTACGGCCTCACGTGGGCGTGGATCTCGCTCGGGACGATGCTCGTCACGAACGTCGCCGCACTCGTCACCGAATTTGCGGGCATCGCCGGCGCCGCGCAGATATTCGGTCTGCCGTCTGCTCCGATCGTCCTTCTCGCAGCAGCGTTGCTCTGTGTCGTGATCTTCACCGCGTCGTACAAACGCGTCGAAGCCTTCGCGCTCGCACTCTGCGCGGTCGAACTTTTTTTCATTCCGGCCGCGTTTGCCGCTCATCCAAGAATCCACGAGATCGTGGTACACGGCCTGTTGGGCAGCCAGCCCCTCGGCAATCAAGCGTATCTCTTACTGATCGCCTCGAACATCGGTGCGGTCATCATGCCGTGGATGATTTTCTACCAGCAGAGCGCCGTCGTCGACAAGGGCTTGACCCAGAGCGATATCGGCTATGCTCGCGCCGATACCGTCATCGGATCGCTTCTGACGCAGGCGATCATGTGCGCGATCATCGTCACTACCGCTGCGACGCTCTTCGTCCACCACATCCGGATCACCGACGCCGCGGATGCCGCGCTGGCGCTGCAGCCGCTGGTGGGCCGTCTCGCCGGCGTCACTTTCGGAGCGGGACTGCTCGGCGCATCGATGCTTGGCGCCTTCGTCGTCTCGCTCGCGACCGCGTGGGCTTTTGGCGAGGCTTTCGGCTGGCGCTGCTCGCTCAACGATGGCTTACGGGCGGGACGCTTCGTCGTGCTCTATCTTGCGTGCGTGCTCGTGGCGGCCGCGATCGTGCTGATCCCGGGGCTGCAGCTCATTGCGTTGACGATCAAGGTCGAAGCGTTCAACGGGCTCGTCCTCCCGATCGTGCTCTGCTTCTTGCTGGTCTTGGTGAACGATCCCAGTGTCATCGGCGAGAAACGCAACAAACTGCCCGGAAACATTATCACGATAGGGCTCTGCGCAGTTATCGTCGCTCTCGGCGTTTGGATGGCGGTCAATCCCATACTGCACGCCGGCCGGTGAGCGGCGGCCTCGCGAAGGCCTAGGGACGATTCCTCACAGAGGCTCGAAGCGAGCCGTGAAATGCCGCAACGGCGGCGACTGCCACGTCATACGCAAGCCGGCGATCCGTTCGCGCCGAGCGAAAACGTCGCCCATGACTTCGTGCACGTAGTCGATGTGGCTCTGGGTATAGACGCGACGCGGAATGGCCAAGCGAACGAGTTCCATCGCCGCAGTCGTCTCTTCGCCGGTCTGCGGGTCGGTCGATCCGAACATCACGGTCCCAACCTCAACGGCGCGAATCCCACCCTCGAGATAGAGTTCGGCCACTAATGCCTGACCCGGAAACATGCGCGCCGGGATATGTGGAAGCATCGCGGCCGCATCGATGTAGATGGCATGTCCCCCGGGCGGCTGCACGATGGGAACGCCGATCTCGGTGAGGTGCCGGCCGAGATACGCCGTCGATGCGATCCGGTAGTGCAGGTAGTCTTCGTGCAGCACTTCCTCGAGGCCGGTTGCCATCGCTTCGAGATCGCGCCCCGCAAGCCCACCGTAGGTGGGAAAGCCTTCGGTAAGGATGAGCAGCCGCGACTCTTGCTTGGCGAGCGCCTCATCGTTGCAGGCAAGAAACCCGCCGATATTGACCAGGCCGTCTTTCTTGGCCGACATCGTGCACCCGTCGGCATAGGAAAAGAGTTCTCTTGCAATCTCGCGAGGCGACGTCTGCGCGTATCCTTCTTCGCGTTCGCGTATGAACCAGCAGTTTTCAGCGAAACGGCAGGCGTCGATGTAGAGCGCAATCCGATACCGATCGCAGATCGCGCGCACGCCTCGCACGTTTGCCATCGAGACGGGTTGGCCGCCGCCGGAGTTGTTGGTGACGGTCAACATGACGAGCGGGATCCGGTCCGCACCGACTTCCCCGATCAGCGCGTCCAAGGCGTCGAGGTCCATGTTGCCCTTGAACGGGTGAATGTCGGCGGGGCGCCGCCCCTCGGGAATGGGCAAGTCTACGGCTCGCGCTCCCACGTGCTCGATATGTGCGCGCGTCGTGTCGAAGTGCGTGTTGTTCGGAACGACGTCACCCGGCTTACAGGTCGAGCTGAAGAGAATGCGTTCAGCGGCGCGGCCCTGATGCGTTGGCAGCACGTATCGAAAGCCGAAGATATCCGCAACGACGTCGAGCAAACGATAGTACGAGCGTGCTCCGGCGTAGGACTCGTCACCGCGCATGATCGATGCCCACTGCTCGGCGCTCATCGCGCCGGTGCCGCTGTCGGTGAGCAGATCGATGAGCACGTGTTCGGCTCGCAGCAGGAATGGGTTGTACCCGGCCTGCTCGAGAAAGCGCTTGCGCTCGTCGTGCGTCGTCATGCGAATCGGTTCGACGCTCTTTATGCGAAAGGGTTCAATGATCGATCGACTTCCCATCGTTCCTCCGGTTCTCGTGCAGCCTTCGCTACTCGTAGACGATCTCGTCCTCAGCGCGCGCTTCGGCGGCATCGGCGCCGTAGTCGCGATCGCGACGTGCGGCGAGGGCTCGCGCCGCCTCTCGGTACCACTCGTGGGCGACGATCGTCGCCATGACCTCGTTGGTGCCGGTCCAGATTGATGCCAGGCGTACGTCGCGATAGATGCGCTCGAGCGGCAAGACCGTAGTATAGCCGATGCCGCCAACCACCTGCATTGCGTTGTGTACGACCCGTTGGCAGGATTCGGTGACGAACTTCTTTGTCTCGGAGATCAGGCGCCTGATCCGGTCCGTCTCTACGCCGTCGTCGACCGCCCGCGACGTCGTGTAGACGATGGCTCGGCTAGCATCCAAGAGCGTGGCGCTTTCCGCGATCTGGAAGCTCACGCCCTGGAAGCGATTGATCACCTGGCCGAAGGCCTTGCGTCGCGACGAATAGTGCGTGGCGATGTCGAGCGCGGCGCGGGCCGGGCCGAGGGTCATGGCGGCCGTGCCAAGCCGTTCGGGGATCATCATGGTGTTGAAGACGGCATACGCGCCGTTGATATCGCCGACGACGTTCTCCTTGGGCACGTTGACGTCGCGGAAAACCAAGCGTCCCGTGCCGCCGCCGCGGCAGCCCATGAGGCCGTAGAGATACGTCGTTTCGACTCCGGGGCCGCGATCGACGATGAAGCACGTGATGCTTTGGTGTGGCGGGGCATCGGGACGGGAATCGGTCCGCGCATAGACGAGGAAATAATCGGCGCCCTCGGCGCCGACGATGAAGCGCTTCTGTCCGTTGAGCAAGAAATGGTCGCCGCGGTCCTCGGCGCGAGTCGTGGCGCCGAAGAAGTCGGAGCCCCCGCGCGGCTCGGTGAGGCATTCGGCCGCGAAGATCTCGCCCTTGAGCAACGGCGCGACGTAGCGTTCCTTCTGGGCATCGGTTCCGTGTCTGAGGATGGCGTCGCAGACGAGATCGGCGCCGACGCCGAAGACGCAGGCGAGCTCGTAGCTCAGGGTGCCGATTTCCTCCGAGACCGCGCTCGCCGTCACCCAATCGAGCCCCCGGCCGCCCCAGCGCACGCAGTGACGTACCCCCAGTAGGCCGCGGCGCGCTGCCTCGCGCAGCCACTCTCTGGGAAAGCGCACTCGCTCCGCATCCATGTCCAGAATAAGTTCGCGCGGCGTGGCCTTGACGAACTCGCGCGCCTCGTCGCGGACGCGCCGTTGCTCTTCGGTCAGCAGATGATCGAACATCGCCCCCCCTCTCTCTACGACGAACGTTCTGCAACGTCCGCAAAGACCCGCCGACGTTGCTCTCGGCGATCGCCGGAACGGCGAAGATGCGACTCGCGAACGGGCGTCGTGCGGTTCACGAGTGGGCCGACGAGGAGATCGCCGGTAGCGGTCTTCGGTGGTTCTCCGGGGATAGGCTACGAGGCGCGTGCTACAGGTGCTGCATCGAAGGTGCGCATGAACGCGTTCTTCGACATCGGTTTTCCATAGAGAAACCCTTGCAGCTGCGCGCAGCCGAGCGAGAGCAGAAACTCTTCTTGTGCCTTTGTTTCGACGCCCTCAGCGATGACTCGTAGTCCGAGTTCCGCCGCGAACGCGACGATGCCCGAGCAGACGGAGCGGCTGTATGGGAGGCTCTCGATGTCGGAAACGAAGGAGCGATCGATCTTGATCGTGTCGATCGGATAGAGCTTCAGATAGCTCAGCGTATTGTAGCCGGTTCCGAAATCGTCGAGGGCGACGATTACGCCGCGACCGCGCAGCCAGGTCAGTACGTCGAGCGCCTGCGACTGGTCGCCTAGCAGCGCTTGTTCCGTGATCTCCACAGCCAGCAGGCTCGGCGTCACGGCGCTCGCCCGCAACGCCTCGTCGACGACGTCCTTGAACTCCGGAGAAAGCAAGAACTGCGCGGAAACGTTGACGCTGATGCGCTTCGGTCCTCTCGTCTGCCGGAGCATCTCGGCGAGATCCGTGCACGCGCGGCGCATGACCCACGCATCGATCTCGCGCATCAATCCCATCTCCTGCGCGGCGGGAAGAAAGGCTCCCGGCGGTACGGTGCCGAGTTCCGGATGATTCCACCGGATGAGTGCTTCGCCGGAACGGGCGCGCAGCGAGCGCCCGTCGACGATGGGCTGATACACTAACTCGAACTGTTCCAAATCGATGGCTCTGCGCAACCCGGAACCCAGTTGATGCTGCCTCACCAGCGCGTTGTGCATCTCCGGTCCGAAGCGCTGTACGCAACTCGTGTTCCGATTCCTCAGCGACGTCATCGCCAGGTTGGCTTGGGTAACGAGCGATTCATCTCTTGCGTCTTCTGGAAAGATGCTCACGCCGAAGGTCGCCGTTAGGTGGACCGCGCGCGTATCGACGGTGACGGGTTGAGCGAATATCCCCTTAACGCGCGCGATCGCCTCGTTCACACCATCGGCGTCGCAGCGAAGTAGCCCGAGGAAGTGGTCGCCGCCGGAACGCGCAAAACATTCACCGTCGCGCGCGATCTCGCGCAGCCGCTCGGCGACCGTGCGCAACACGGTGTCGCCGGCGGAGGTACCGAAAGTTTCATTGATTGCGGTAAAGCGATCGAGGTCGAAGGCGATGACGGCAAAATGCCCGTTCTTGTCGCCCCGGTTCGTTGCATCCACCACCTGTCGGACAAAAGCAGTGCGGTCGAGGAGATCGTAAGTTGGTCGTGGCCGAGAAGGCGTGCGATGGTGTGTTGCGCGTTGTGCCGATCCGTAAAATCGAGAACTGCGCCGACGTTACGTATGGCGCGCCCATCGGCGTCGTAGAAGAATTGCCCTTCGGCTTGCAGGTAGCGAATCTTTCCCGTAGGGAGTACGATGCGGTACTCGATACGGTACGGTTGGCGGGTTCGCAGCGCCGTCGCTCGTGCCTCGATGACGCGAGGACGGTCATCGGGGTGAATTCGCATGATCAGGTCGCTGAGAGCGGCCTGATCGATATCGTCGGAGATGCGGAAGAAGCTTCGCAGCGCAGGCGTCACGGGAGTTAGCCCCGTTTCCAAATCGAGCGAGAACGTCGTCATCTTTCCGACGGATTCCGCCAGTTCCAGCGCGCGCTTCATCTCCTGCGCAGACTGCTCGTCCACCCGCCAATCTTATATGCCCGTAGGAGGCGGCGATACGGAAAACCGGTTTCTTGACGGAGTCTTAGCGCGGCCCTCGCCTCGACGAATACGAACGGCGGGGTCAAGCCGCCTTGAGCACTTCGCCGGAACGGCATCCTCAGCGCGAGCGCACGGACTCCTCCGCGGAAAGCAGACCCTCAAGCTGCTCGATACTGACGCGGTCTGCCAGCGCCTGGTTCACGATGGCCCGAAGGCGGGCGGCGCGCAGGGCGTCCGTAGCGAGGCCGATCTGCGTGACCACATCGGCGATGGCAGCCGATTCGTCGGGCGCAAAGGCCTCGGCTTCCGCACGGCGCCGCAATAGAACGATGCCGAAGAGTTGCCCCCGCAACGCGCATGGAAACGCGCTGCCCGACCCGAGCGCAGAGCCAAGTCCTGCGGCGTCAATTGGAGCGGTGCGTTCGCGCAGTTCGATAGCAAGCGGATCGTCGTCGGGGACGACGGCCCCCGCTGCGTCGCCACCTTCGATGCGCAGCCGCTGCGCGCTATCGCGCAGGGCGACGACTGCTGCGTCGCAGCGCGTACGTTCGAGCAGGACGTTCCTCGCGCTCTCGATGAGCGAGTGTTCGTCGCAGAACTGATAGATCGAGGCGCGAAACGCCCGCAACGCGGCGAGAAGATGATAGCGATCGCGAAAGAGCAAGTGCTGCACGCGATGCTCGGTAGTTTGATGAAGCCGCTGTGCGAAGAAGGAGAGCCCGACGGCGGCGCTGGCCGAAACGGCGAGCTTCACATTTGGGACCGTTCCACCGAGCGCATCGAAGACCCGCTCGAGGGTAAATTCGATAAGACTGACACCCACGACGATCATAACGAGCAAGATCGTGAACGTCGTACCGCGAGCGATGTAATAGCGAATGTCCACGACTCGCCGGCTCAGGATCGCGTATGCGAGCAGCGCTTGCGCGGCGATACCTACCACCACGCAACTGCTCGTGAACCAGTCCGGCGCCGCCAGTGCCCCGACCGCATGCGAGTTCGCCGCGTACGCGCTGTAGGCCTCAAGCACCTTGACAACGCCGTACGCGCTGACGATGACGATCGCAACCGACATCGCACAACCGAAGAGCAATCCGGGGGCAACCCATTGCAGGCGTCGCACGTCACCGGTTTCCGAGCGCAGCATGTGCACGATGCGAACGACGAGAATCGCAGTGGACGCAAGAAGGAGCAAGAGCAGCGCGAACGATGCGATAGCGTACGCGAGCGCGAACGGCGCGAGCTCGTGCAAGTGATGGAGTATGCGTGCGTTGTTGATGGCGGTAACGAGCATCGCAACGAATATGCCAATCGCCGCGATCGTCAAAAGGGCGCTGAACAGTGCGGCGAACCCGAGGCGCCGCGTGGCGCGGAACGTGCCGGACGACGCAAAAGCGTCGAGAACGACGCTCGCGCGCCAGAGCGCAAGCTGGGCGAACACCGCGGCGAGCGCGTTGAACTCCGTGTTCGCCGCGGCGCCGATCGTCACGGAGAGCAGCGCAGCGCCCATCACAAACGAGTACACGAGGTACAGCGAAATCGCGGCCGTGACGCGATCGTGGCGAGAAAATATCTGTACGACCAGCGCGATAATCAGCGGCGGAAGCAGAAGCGCGGCGACGACCAGAGCGTCTCCCTCGAGTACGTACCCGAGCCCGACGAGCGCAGCGATGCCGGCGGAGCACACGGTCACGGCACCAACTCCAAAGGCAGCCATGCGTGCCATGGTCTGGATGATTGGACGAAAACGCGGAGCGCGCCTGTAAAGATGGACCCAATGACGTGGAGCGCAAGATCCTCGCGAGGAACGCGCTTGCGGACGGAGGCAAACTGGGCGATCGTATCTCACGGCGGTGCCTTCGATGCTTGGGCCAGCGGCAGCCGTGCAGGGTGCAACGGCATTGGTGGCCAGAACGGATACGGCTGCGCGACGTATAGGGAGTAAGACCCGGATGAGCGGAGAAGTCAAGGGTTCTGGTATGGCGCGCAGAGGAGTTCTCGTTTTGGTTGCCGCGTTGATTGCGCTGCAAACGCAGACGGTTCCGGCCCGAGTATCGTCGGTGCGGGACATCCACCTCATCCGGCACGTCGTGATCATCATGCAAGAGAACCGCTCTTTCGATTCGTATTTCGGTACCTATCCCGGTGCCGACGGGATCCCCGCCGGCGTCTGCGTTCCGGATCCGCGTGGCCCGTGCGTGCGTCCCTATCACGATGCAGCCGATCGCAACGGCGGCGGCCCGCACGGTGCCGTTAGTGCGACGGTCGATATCGACGGCGGTCGCATGGACGGCTTCGTCGCGCAGGCCGAGTCGGGGCGACGCCATTGCGTCCAAGCCTTTAACCCTGCGTGCACGAACTCGAGTGGCGAAGACGTCATGGGGTACCACGACGCTCGCGAGATCCCGAACTATTGGGCATACGCGCGGAAGTTCGTCTTGCAAGATCGCATGTTCGAGCCGAACGCATCCTGGAGTCTTCCCTCGCATCTCTTCGAAGTCTCCGCCTGGTCGGCGTTCTGCACGCGGCGCGACATGCCGCCGAGTTGCGCGAACGCGCTGCAGAGCCCCGGCATTCCACCGGATTTCAACCGGAATCGAACGATTCCGATCTACGCCTGGACGGAGCTCACGTATCTGCTTCACGCCCACAACGTCAGCTGGGCGTACTACGTCGTTATGGGCACCGAGCCGAACTGTACAGACGATTCGCAGGTGTCCTGCGTGCCGATGCGTCCCAAGGCGCGAACGCCGGGAATTTGGAATCCGTTGCCGTTCTTCGACACCGTCCGCGACGACGGCCAACTCGCAAACGTTCAGTCGATAGCGGCATTCTATGCCGCGGCCCGCAACGGAACGCTGCCGGCCGTCTCATGGGTCGCGCCCTCACAGCCCGTCAGCGAACATCCGCCGGCTCTGGTCAGCAACGGGCAATCGTACGTGACGAGCGTGATCAACGCCGTCATGCGAAGTCCCGACTGGAGCAGTACCGCGATCTTCCTCGCGTGGGATGATTGGGGCGGTTTCTACGATCACGTCGTGCCGCCGCACGTCGACGAAAACGGTTACGGCCTGCGCGTGCCAGCCTTGGTGATCTCGCCCTACGCGCGCCGCGGCTTCATCGATCACCAGACGTTGAGTTTCGACGCGTACTTGAAGTTCATCGAGGACGACTTTCTGGGGGGGCAACGCCTCGATCCGCGAACTGACGGCAGGCCAGATCCACGACCGGACGTGCGCGAGGACGCGCCGATCCTCGGTGATCTCAGGCGCGATTTCGATTTCACGCAACCGCCGCGACCGCCGCTCGTGCTACCGGTGCACCCGACACCTGGTAACTAGGCCGTGTTTTCAAAGTAGTAGATTGACGACGTGCATGCTTGCCGCGATGAGGATCACGGCGGCGTAGTTGGCGGCGAGCTTTTCGTACCGCGTCGCTAGGCGCCGCCATTGCTTGAGTCGATTGATGCATCGTTCGATGAAAACACGGCCTAGCCATCAAATTCAGCGGATTTTGTGATTTCAACTCGCGAGAAGTTCGCGAAATCCGTTAGATCGCCGTCCCTTGTGGTAGCCAACGACATCTGCTCATGTATGACAGCAATTCTATCATGAACGGAGCGCGATGAACATCGGCCCGCACTGATTCACCCGATGCACATCGCGGCGATGCGCACGCACCCGTCGCTCCTTCGACGTCGCGCGCGCGGAAGGCGGCGGCAACCAGCGGGGGGCACCAGGCAGGCACAAGAGAGCCCCATGACAACCCCCCAGGGGGGCGAAGCGGGGGGGGGCACAG